>VOFI01003883.1_pt1 | contig 36495 bp, 39 predicted proteins | sample 5384131 | NCBI WGS metagenome assembly VOFI01 (sample SAMN12384728, study PRJNA508395) | human gut metagenome | isolation source: healthy gut H | host: Homo sapiens | reverse complement strand
AAAACCTTATCCGTGTGGGTACTCCATACCTTTAAAGCTGTCCAGATGTCATTATCGTCCAATTGAATAAAGTTCTCCAGACAGTCCGGGTTATTGTAAAACACTTCCGGATCGATGTGATTATACAGAAAAAATTTCAATGCCGGTGAAGCAAATAATTCGACTCCTTTCGAAGCGAGTTCTTTGGCACGTAACAGGGCACTGATCAACATTCGTTCATAAGCTACCGATGTTTTGTGCAGATAAACCTGCCAATACATCAATCGCCTTGCAGTCAGGAAATTTTCTATGGAATAGATTCCTTTGGATTCCACTACCAGATGATCGTCTGCCACATCGAGCATTTTGATGATACGGGCCGAACCTATGTTACCTTCCGTCACTCCGGTATAGAAGCTGTCGCGGCGCAGGTAGTCGAGGCGGTCCATGTCCAGTTGTCCGCTTACTAACTGATGTAAGAAACGTTTGGGATATTCATCTTTGAATATCTGGATAGCCAAACTCAGCTGTCCGTTCATCTCCCTGTTCATCCGCTCCATCAGCATCAAAGAGATTTCTTCGTGAGATACTCCTTTGACAATGGTATCTTCAAGCACATGCGAGAAAGGACCGTGACCGATGTCGTGCAACAGGATGGCTGCCTGTACGGCTTCGGCTTCACTGTCGAATATAAAGTTACCTTTGGAAGCCAGTTGTGTGATGGCCTCGCTCATCAGGTAGAAGGCACCCAGAGAGTGTTGAAAGCGGGTATGCTGTGCACCGGGATAAACAACAGACGAAAGTCCTACTTGCTTGATGCGGTTTAAGCGCTGCAAAAGGGGATGCCGTACGATGTCGTACAGCAACCCCTTTGGTATGTTGATGAACCCGAACACCGGATCATTGATAATCTTCCGTTCGTGAGGCATTATAAAATAGCTTTCAGCTGTTCTGCCATTTGCTCTTGCACTTCTTTTGGCAGCAGCACGGGCGGCAGCGGCAAAATTCTCTGTTTTATCTACATAAATAATTCCGCGAGAGAATTCACAATAAGTCCACAGGTGCTGTTCATACCATATTTGCATACTTCTTCGAGAGAACCTCCCTGAGCACCGATACCCGGGACCAAGAGGAAGTGATTGGGGACAATTTTACGAATATCTTCGAAAGCACGTCCCTGAGTGGCACCTACTACATACATCATGTTCTGGTCGTTAGCCCATTCCTGTGATTTTTTTAGCACTTTTTCGAACAGACGTTCGCCGTTGGCATCTTCTGTCAGCTGGAAGTCATGAACCTTTATTTGAAGTCAGTGCCAGCAAGATTACCCACTTGCCTTCATAAGACAGGAATGGAGTAACGCTGTCTTCTCCCATGTAAGGAGCTACAGTGACAGAGTCGATGTCCAGTTCTTCAAAGAAAGTACGGGCATACATGGCAGAGGTATTACCGATGTCGCCGCGTTTGGCATCGGCGATGATAAACTGGTCGGGATAGTTCTGCTTGATGTAGTTCACGGTCTTTTCAAAAGCGATCCATCCTTTTACACCCATACTTTCGTAGAAGGCCAGATTGGGTTTATAAGCGATGCAATAGTCAGCCGTTGCATCGACAATTGCTTTATTGAAAGCGAAGATGGGATCCGAATCATCCAACAGGTGATCGGGTATCTTTTTGATATCCGTGTCCAGACCTACGCAAAGAAATGATTTTTTGCGTTTGATGTTTTCAAATAATGATTGCTTGTTCATCTTTACTTAATTTACAAATTTACGATTTACAATTGAAGTAACCGTCCGTTACAATTCACTCTCTTTCAAGCGCTCCGCATTTTCGGCCACAGTCAGTTTATCGATACATTCCTGAATATCGCCGTCCATAAAGGCAGCCAGGTTATAAATGGTATAGTTGATGCGGTGGTCGGTGATGCGTCCCTGCGGATAATTATAAGTGCGGATTTTAGCCGAACGGTCACCTGTCGAAACCATTGTTTTACGCTTTGAAGCAATATCGTCGATATACTTCTGATGTTCCTTGTCATAGATAAACGTACGGAGGCGTGCCAGGGCGCGCTCTTTGTTTTTCGGTTGGTCGCGGGTTTCGGTACATTCAATTAAGATCTCTTCTGCTACTCCTGTATTCGGATTCTTCCAAATGTAGCGCAAACGGACACCCGATTCAACCTTGTTGACGTTCTGTCCACCTGCACCTCCGGAACGGAAAGTATCCCATTTGATTTCACCTTCGTTGATCACTACATCGAACTCTTCGGCTTCGGGTAGTACGGCTACCGAGGCTGCCGAAGTGTGTACACGTCCCTGGGTCTCTGTTGCAGGTACTCGTTGAACACGGTGTACTCCCGATTCGTATTTTAGTGTACCGTATACATTATCGCCTGTAACGCTGCAAATGATCTCCTTATATCCGCCGGCAGCGCCTTCATTGGCACTGGATACTTCCATTTTCCAACCTTTCGTTTCACAGAATTTGGCGTACATCCGGAAAAGGTCGCCTGCGAAGATCGCAGCTTCATCACCACCTGTACCGCCACGTATTTCAAGAATGGCATTCTTACCATCCTGAGGGTCGGCCGGTACCAGTAATAATTTGATTTCCTCTTCTAATACAGGGAGACGCTCCTGGCTGTTGTCCATTTCCTCTTTAGCCATTTCTCTCATATCAGCATCCGATTCGTTTGAGAGAATATCTTTAGCTTCTTCGATGTTAGCCAGTAGTTGCATGTATTCTTTACGGGCTTTCATCAAGTCGTCCAACTCCTTGTATTCTTTGGTCAGTTTTACGTATCGTTTCTGGTCGGCAATCACTGCCGGGTCGGTAATGAGGGTAGACACCTCTTCGAAACGGGCTACAAGGCCGTCGAGCTTTTCTAATATACTATTGTTGTCTGCCATCTATTTCTTTTTCTTCTATTTCTCTGGGATTTGTGATTTTACAGATCGATTCTTTCCTATACATTAATATCTGAATTCACCGAATTCACTTTTGATAATCAGTTCTTTTTTATCACTCTCTTCAATACGTCCCACAATTTGTGCCGGGATACCGAAGGACTCACTGATGGCGATCACTTCGGCTGCATGTTCCGGAGAGAGATATACTTCGAGGCGGTGTCCCATGTTGAATACCTTATACATTTCAGCCCAGTCGGTACCGCTTTGTTCCTGAATGGTTCTGAACAATGGAGGTACAGGGAAAAGGTTATCTTTGACTACACGTACGTCGCCTACAAAGTGCAATACTTTCGTTTGTGCCCCACCTGAACAGTGCACCATTCCGTGAATCTCGGGACGCAGTGCATCAAGCAATTTTTTCACTACCGGTGCGTAGGTGCGGGTAGGAGAGAGTACGAGTTTTCCGGCATCGATCGGAGATCCTTCTACTGTATCTGTCAGTTTTAGTCCGCCCGAATAAACCAGTTCCTCAGGTACTGCGGCGTCATAGCTTTCGGGATATTTCTCAGCCAGATACTTGGCGAATACATCATGACGGGCGGAAGTCAGTCCATTGCTGCCCATACCGCCATTATATTCTTTTTCATAAGTGGCCTGTCCATGAGAGGCAAGTCCCACAATGACATCTCCCGGACGGATATTGGCATTGTCGATAACATCCGAACGTTTCATGCGGCATGTCACTGTACTGTCTACGATAATAGTGCGGACGAGATCACCTACATCGGCTGTTTCACCTCCGGTGGCATATACGCCTACGCCCATTTCGCGGAGTTCGGCAAGCAGTTCGTCCGTACCGTTGATGATGGCGGAAATTACTTCTCCGGGGATAAGCAGCTTGTTACGTCCGATAGTAGAGGATACAAGAATATTGTCAACGGCACCCACACAAAGCAGGTCGTCTATGTTCATGATCAGTGCATCTTGTGCAATACCCTTCCAAACGGAGAGATCTCCCGTTTCTTTCCAATACATGTAGGCCAGGCTCGATTTGGTTCCTGCACCATCAGCGTGCATGATATTACAATATTCGGGGTCCCCACCCAAAATATCAGGGATTATTTTACAGAATGCTTGTGGAAAAATTCCTTTGTCGATGTTCTTGATGGCATTGTGCACATCTTCTTTTGATGCGCTGACGCCTCGCATCATGTATCGTTGATTACTCATGAGTTATTTGGATTTTGTATACAACGGCAAAAGTACAGCTTTTTTTCCTTATAGCCAACAAATTGGAGGATATAACGATCCGGTAATATGATGGGGGAGAGGGTTCATTCTTTAATTTGAAGTTTGAAATGAAAAGTTTAAAAAGAATTTTGTGTACCGTTTCTGAATTGTTTGTGGGGAAAGGAAGCTCTTTCGACGATTCTTTGTTTTGACGGTTAAAGATGGACTTTAGTTGCCGCCTGAAATAGATTTTCTACCGCTGCTTTAGGAATATAGACAAAAAAATATTTTGTTTTGTAATTAATATCCTGAGTGGATGCCACTTTTCTATCAAAATTGTATGTCACGAAAATGACTGGGCCTGAAATGGGTTTTAAGAGAAATATGAAGAATGTGGGAATGTAAAAATCCCCTGACTCTTGCCTTGTATCGTGATCGACTAAGGCCAAAGCAGGGGGATTTTTATATCGGAACTTGCAAATAATAAGTAATGCTGTCTCGTTTTTCTATTTGAAGACAATCTCCTTTTTTGGGGTAAGATCGTGCATTAACAATCATTGCCGGTGAGAAAAAATGTGTGTGACCGATCAGAATTTTACTTCCGGTGCTTTTTCCGTTCCTTCGGCGGCTTCGAAATAGGTACGTTTCTCGAAGCCGAATACAGAAGCAAAGATGCTTTTGGGGAAACGGCGGATAGATGTATTGTATGCTTGTGCAGCATCGTTAAAGTTTTTGCGGGCAACGTTGATCCGGTTTTCTGTACCTTCCAGTTGTGCTTGTAACTCAAGGAAATTTTGATTAGCTTTCAGGTCCGGATAATTTTCGGTAATGGCAAGCAGCTTGCCCAATGCGGATGTGACGGCTCCCTGTGCTTTCTGATATTCGGCTAACTTCTCCGGAGTGAGATCGTTGGCATCTACTTTGATCTGGGTAGCTTTACTACGAGCCTCTACAACTCCTTCGAGAGTCTCTTTTTTCGTGCGAAGCATATCCTTTAACCGTGTTGACCAGATTGGGGATCAGATCTGCACGGCGCTGATATTGTGTCTCTACGTTAGCCCACTGGCTACTTACATTCTCGTCCATGGATACCAGTCCGTTATAGGCACTGATAGCCCAGATAATGATAACTGCCACTACGGCAATAAGGATAATAACTGACTTTTTCATATTGTTTCTTTTTGTATTACTGATTAATGACTCATGCAAATCAGAGGGAGCAAAAACTTTAATTCCGGATTCGCATATTTTATGGATTGATTTTTTAGAAACGTGAGCCGGCACCTCCACCGCCACCGGAACCGCCTCCGAAGCTTCCACCGCTGAAACCGCCTCCACCGCCGGATCCAAAACTTCCTCCTCCGAATCCTCCGATGAAAGGACCTCCTCCTCCGCGTCCCCGGTAATTGTCGTCATACGATTGTTGGCGTCGGACTACAGTATGTCCGCAATTGCGGCAGGTATATATAATGTCCTCGGTCTTTACTCCATTACGGTTCGATATCAATTTCGTACTACTGCGCTGGAGTTGATGTTTACCACATTTAGGGCAACGGGTACTTGCACGTACTGCCAGTATGCCGACCACTCCCGCTATCGTAATAAAACCTAAGATGACAACGAGAAGCATGGAGACAGATATCCCTTCTTCTCCACGACCTTCATCATCGTTTACCATCGAGCCGTCCAAGCGCTGGCATACAGCTTTTACTCCTGCCGGCATTCCTTGGTTCCACTCTCCTTTCTTGAGATAGGGGATCATCTCTTGCATTTGTATACGTTTGCATATGGCATCAGGAAGAACCCCTTCTAATCCGTATCCGGTATAAAACTGGATACAGCGCTGATCGGTAACCAATAGGATAACGAGTCCGTTATCTTTTCCTTTCTTGCCTACTCCCCATTGATTGAGTAGCTGATGGCAGAATTCAAAGCAATCTTTATCTCCGATCGATGGCACTATGGCAACAACTGTTTCAATCCCCGTCTGCTGTTCCAGTGCATATAGCATTGCATCTATTTCGTCACAAGCTTGCTGTGACAAGATGCCGGCAGGATTACAAACATACTGCATCTTGTTCTGCAAGTGCACTTTAGGGATGTTGTCTACGGTATATATTTTTTCTTCTGCTTTTAATGGGAGGAGTATCCATATAAAGAGCAGGTATGTGAGTATCTGTTTCATATCAGTGAATGTAGCGGTCTGTAAATTCTTTGACTTTCCGGGTGTATTCTTCCTTGTTCTCTTTATAAGATACGGCATGTGCAGCTCCCGGTACAATCCAGAGTTGCTTTGGAGCCGATTTGGCTTCATAAAGAGGATAGACCATCCATGTAGGCACGTATGTGTCTTTGTCACCGTGAATGAAAAACATCGGTAGATGACTTTTTTTTACTTGATTCAAAGAGGAGGCTTCTTCAAAATTCCATCCGTATTTTTTCTGGCATAGCCAGCTGGTTGTATTCATCAGTGGGAATGACGGGAGGTGAAAAACTCGATTTCAGTTCATGTGAAAATTCATCCCATACACTGGTGTAACCTCAGTCCTCAACGAAACATTTTACGAAATAAGGTTGTGCCTCTCCCGAAACCATCATGGTGGTAGCTCCTCCCATTGAAATACCGTGTACTACCATTTGGGTACTGTCCCCGTAAATCTGGTTGGCGATGTGCATCCATTGCATTACGTCCAGGCGGTCTTTCCAGCCCATCTGGATGGCGGGACCACCACTCTCCCCCTGATGTTGGAGGTCGGGCAATAGTACATTGTATTGCAAATCATGGTTATACAGGTAACCTATCATAAACATGCGAATGGCATTGTCTGTATAACCATGTACAATGACTGCCGTCTTTTTGGTTGGTTGCGGAGCCGCAATGTAATAAGCATGTAGCCGGATACCTTCCGGATTTAAAACAAAAGTGTCCCGAAGTGCATGAGCCTGATTGAGACTATCCACCCAGGGACGCAGAAAAGGATAATTCTTGTACATGAAAGGATAGGAGTCAGCATTTTTGGCACGTATCTTCGCTTCCGGACGAAGCGAATAATTGAGCATGAAAAAACTTCCGCCTATCGTACATCCGGTAAGCAGCAATAATAATGTTATGACGCCTATCTTAATTCCCTTTTTCATTTACTTATTCCATATTTCCCATGCGGCAAACGCTTGTAATAGTAGCATTTCAAGCCCATTTTTGGTTACTGCCCCATGCTCTTCTCCTTTCTTCATGAAAAGAGTGATGTTAGGATTATATAACAAATCGTAGAGTAAATGGTTTGGGGTTAGCAACTCATAAGGTATGGCAGGACAGAAGTCTACTTTCGGATACATACCTACCGGGGTACAGTTTACAATCACCGTATGCTCTGCCATAACTTCCGGTGTCAATTCTTCGTAAGTCAGCATACCTTCTTTCTTGGTGCGTGATACGAAAACACTGTCGATACCCAGATTCTTCAGGCCATGATAAATCGCTTTTGACGAACCGCCGGTACCCAGGATTAAGGCTTTTTTATGATAAGGTTGCAACAAGGGCTGAATGGACTGGCTGAATCCTATAATATCAGAATTATATCCCACCAGCTTTATTTTTCTTTTAGGGGTACGAATTATTTTAATAACATTGACCGCACCGATTTTTTGCAGTGTCTTTATCCAATTCATCAAGGAAGGGGATTACCTGCTCTTTATAAGGGATTGTCACATTTAGTCCGCACAGATTGGGGTTCTCTTCGATCACCTCCATAAAATCATTGATTTCAGGAATTTCGAAGTTTACATATTCGGCATCTATGCCTTCAGATTTGAATTTTTTCATTGAAAAAGCCGATAGAAAACGAATGTTTCAGTGGATAGCCAATTAAACCGTACTTTTTGCATAAAGGGGAAGATGTTAAATTAATATTTATTTCGTAGCCGTATAAAGTGTACAGATACCAAATGTCAGCCGCCTGAACTGAACTTGGCTGAAACCCACCCGTGAAATAACATTTTTCATAACTTCTCCTTGGGGAAAAGCTTTGATCGTTTGGGGTAGATAGCTGTAAGCACTGTTGTCTTTTGATAATAATTTGCCGAGAGTCGGGATAACTATCTTAGAATAAATGGTAAACATTTGCTTCATCGGAAAACGATCCGGAGTTGTCAGTTCGAGAATGACTAAATGTCCGCCTGTTTTGAGGACACGGTACATTTCAGAAAGTCCTTTATCCAAATCTTCAAAATTACGGATACCAAAAGCGACGGTGATAGCGTCGAAACGGTTGTCGGCAAACGAGAGAGAGGTACAGTCTTCCCTTGCAAAAGATATTTTTTCGGAAAGACCTTCCTTTTTTACCTTTTCACGTCCCACATTCATCATTCCTTCAGAAATGTCTGTTCCGATCAGTTGTTCGGGTTGCAATTCATGGCATGCCAAGATAGCAAAAAATCACCGGTGCCGGTTGCTACATCCATTATTTTTGTTGCGGACGGAAAGGTTTGAGCCAATTGATTGCCTTTCGCCGCCAGCTCCGGTCGATCCCTAACGATAGAGTATGATTCAACTGGTCGTATGCAGGGGCAATGTTGTCGAACATTTGTTCTACCTGTTCGCTCTTTTTCCCATCGTTGCTATAAGGTTTGATCTTTTCTTGTGGGTAGTTCATTCTTTTATTCGATTTTATTCACTACGGAGTTTACAGAGTTTTATGGATCGTAACAGTCTGCACGTTCCGCACACTCCGTATACTCTGTAGTGAATCTTAATTCGTTTCTGATTCAGGTTTCCTATTTTGCAAGGAATGCCATTACGTTCTTTTCGATACGTTCAGCAATGTTGCTGGTATCCTCTTTCACGAATTTTTCGCCGGTGATGTTTTCAAACAGCTCGATATAACGCTCGCTGATGCTTTCCACAATAGCAGGAGTCATTTCAGGAACTTTCTGTCCTTCTTTGCCTTGGAAACCGTTTTCCATCAACCATTCACGTACAAATTCTTTGGAAAGTTGTTTCTGTGCTTCGCCTTTTTCAAAGCGTTCCTGATAACCTTCGGCGTAGAAATAACGGCTTGAGTCCGGAGTATGGATTTCGTCCATCAGATAGATGGTACCGTTGTGCTTTCCAAATTCATATTTGGTGTCTACCAAGATTAAACCGCGTTCCGCTGCTATTTCGGTACCACGTTTGAACAAAGCTAATGTATATTTTTCGAGGATGGCATATTCTTCCGGAGTAGCCAGTCCCTGAGCCAGGATTTCTTCTTTGGAGATATCTTCATCGTGCAATCCCATTTCTGCTTTTGTAGTCGGAGTGACGATCGGTTCAGGGAACTTTTGGTTCTCTTTCATACCTTCAGGAAGTTTTACGCCACAGATTTCGCGTACGCCGTTTTTGTAAGCACGCCATGCGCTTCCGCAAAGATAGCCACGTACGATCATTTCTACCGGGAAACCTTCGCAGAGTACTCCCACTGTAACCATTGGGTCGGGAGTGGCGAGTTTCCAGTTCGGACAGATGTCTGTGGTTGCATCCAAGAATTTTGCTGCAATCTGATTCAGCATTTGTCCTTTATAAGGGATACCTTCGGGCAACACTACATCAAAGGCCGAAATACGGTCGGTAGCTACCATTACGAGTTGTTCGCCATTGATGTTGTACACATCACGCACTTTTCCGTGGTACACACTTTTTTGTCCCGGAAAGTTGAAATCTGTTTTTGTTAATGCTTTCATACTTTTATATAATTATGAATTACAAATTACCAACGTTTTGCCGTTCTTTACTTATTGTAAGCCGTTCACCGTTTAATTTTTCCCGTTCGGCTTTCTTTTCCTTATCGAACTTTTCGTAAGCGTCCACGATACGTTCTACAAGCTTGTGTCGCACAATGTCTTTTTTATTCAGTTCGACAAAGCTGATTCCTTTCACTCCTTTTAGAATACGCAATGCCTGTACCAATCCCGATGTTTGTGAGGCCGGAAGATCGATCTGGGTCATGTCACCGGTAATGATCATCTTGGTATTCATTCCCATACGGGTGAGGAACATTTTAATTTGTTGGGTAGTGGTGTTTTGGGCTTCGTCCAGGATGACTACTGCGTCATTGAGTGTACGTCCGCGCATAAAAGCGAGCGGAGCGATCTGAATGATGTTCAGTTCCATATATTCCTTCAGCTTGGCTGCCGGAATCATGTCTTGTAAAGCATCATAGAGTGGTTGTAGATACGGATCGATTTTATCTTTCATATCTCCGGGAAGAAAGCCTAACTTTTCACCGGCTTCTACCGCGGGGCGACTGAGAATTATTTTCTTGATTTCTTTGTTCTTCAGTGCACGAACGGCCAGAGCGATCGCTGTATAAGTCTTGCCCGAACCGGCCGGTCCGATAGCAAATACCATATCGTTTTTGGCAAACCCCTCCACTAATTTCAGTTGGTTTTCGCTACGTGGAATGATGGGTTTCCCTGTGACGCTGAATACAATAACATTTCCCGCTTTTTCAGCTTGTGGTGCATTACCTTTAATGATGTCGATAATGACTTCTTCTTTCAGCGAATTGTATTCGGCACAATATTTTTCAAGCTTGGTGATATTTTCCTCAAAAGCGCACATTTCTTCCTCATCGCCCAGCACTTTGATGACATTGCCTCGGGCAACAATGCGTAGCTTTGGATACAAAGCTTTTATTAATTGTATGTTGGCGTTGTTTACGCCGTAAAAGATGACCGGATCAATATCCTCAAGGACTATCAGTTTTTCTATCATTGAATCAATTTAAAGGTTCACGCATATGCTGTGAAATGGACTGCAAATTTAATGAATCGTTCTCATACTTTGCAGATTCTTGCCGAATTAATTTGCGATGCTCTTTCCTGAAAAAGACAATTCCAGTATATTTGCACTCTGGGAACTTATAAAAAAGACTAATTATGAATCAATCTAAGTGCAGGAGCCACTTTGTAATTTCTATCTTTTTATGCTTTATATTGCCTTGTCTGGCGGGTTGCAAAAAGAAAGACATGTCTCTTAAGCTTAACGAACCGCGCAATATTAAAGGAGTGGTGAGCTATAAACGTTCGTTTGGAGATCTGAATGATGTACAGTTAAAAGCAGCACATGCGTGGGGCATTGCACCATTGGCTTCGCGCGAAGAAGCGGAAGAGATGGATGGAAAGTTGGTTCATATTGTCGATAATGACTTTTATGTGGTAGATTCACTCACTCATTCTATTCCTTATTTAGTGCCGCGCGCCAGTGCGTTACTCGATACGATAGGGGCAAATTTCTTGGATTCATTGACTGCTAAGGGGCTCAATCCGAATAAAATTATTGTAACTTCCGTACTTCGGACGGAGAATGATGTAAAACGCTTGCGTCGTCGAAATGGGAATGCATCGAAGAATTCTTGCCATTTTTACGGAACTACATTCGATGTGAGTTGGAAACGGTTTAAGAAAGTGGAAGATGAGGATGGACGTCCTCTTCAGGATGTGAGTGCTGATACTTTAAAGCTGGTATTGGCCGAAGTCTTGCGGGATGTTCGTAAGGCGGATAAATGTTATGTAAAGTACGAATTGAAACAGGGATGTTTTCACATAACAACACGCTAAGTGTGAGAAACGGTGAACGATGAACGAATCAACGATGAACGGGCTGCGCTCAGCCTATTCATCGTTTACTACTTATTTATGGTTCATTTTTTCTCTGTTTCTTCTTTCTTTTCTTCCGGATGAATCATATTTTTCACTGTTTCTCCGATAGGTAATTTGTCTAACACGCCCAAACTCGGCGCAACAGTTTTCACCAATGTGTTCAGGAAGTTGCTCGTGCCCCCATTTCCTCCGTCGAAGACAGTGATATTGCCTAAGTTTATATGTTCGAAGGCTTTTTTACCTGTTCGCCTGCTATTTCTTTCCACTGATCTACCATCTTGTATTGGATAGCAATCGCCGGATTCGATTCGGCTGCTTTAACCATGGCTTCAAAACCTTCTGCCTCGGCCAGCAATGAACGTTTCTTACCTTCAGCCTCCGCTTCAAGTTTTAATTGAATGGCTTTTGCTTCTGCTTCAGCTTGTGCCAGTGTCGCTTTGGCACGTGCTTCCGCTTCGCGAGTGATTTTCTCAGCTACGGCTTCTGCCTGTAAGATGGCCTCTTGGCGGGCAACCTCTGCCGGAACTATCTTTTCTGCTTTCAGAGATGATTCCACTTTACGTGCTTTCGCCTCTTCCACTTCTTTTTGTGCTATTTCCTTAGCGGTTTGCACGGCAGCTTCCGATTTAGCGGATGCCTCACCGGCTTGTTTATCGGCATTAGCTTGGGTTACAGCTAGTTCGGAGTTAGACAACGCAATCTCTTTTTGTGCTTCGTTTCGTCCGATGGCTGCTTTCTTTTGTGCTTCTGCCTGTTTGATTTCCATGTCGGAATTCAGTTCCGCAATGCGGCTTTCTTTTTCGGTATTGGCCTGTTCTATCCGGATGTTTTTTTCAGCTTCCGCTTTGGCTACCTGTGATTCCTTCTCCGCATTGGCAATAGCAACCTGAGAGATACGGTCTTTATCAGCGTTGGCTACAGAGATTTCTTGCAACTTCTTGGTTTCCGCAATGGCAATGTCTTGGTCTTTACGGGTTTCGGCCACTTTGGTTTCGCGTTCTTTTATCTGGTTGGCAATCTTGATAGCACCCAGTTTTTCCTGTTCTTCAATATTGGCTGAGCTTCGTTCTGCGCTTTACTTTCGGCCTCTTTTCCTAAGTTGACAATATAGTTGGCAGCATCACGAATATCGCTGATGTTGATATTCATCAGGTATAAACCGAATTTGCGGAGTTCTGTATCGATGTTGTCTTTACTTTGGAAAGAAATTTATCACGGTCGGAGTTCAACTCTTCAATTGTCATGTCGGCAATAACCAGACGCATCTGTCCGTAAACCACATCTGTAATCAGGTTTTGTTTATCGTCCATGGTCAATCCCAACATACGCTCAGCCGCATTTTGCATTACTTCGGGATCTGTGCTGATAGCTACTGTGATAGTAGTGGGTACATCTACACGGATGTTTTGAGCCGAAAGTGCTCCTGTCAGCTTGCAGTCTATCTGCATGGGTTTCATTGACAAGAATTCATATCCTTGTACAATAGGCCATACAAAGGCGGCACCACCATGATATAACTTTGCCGATTTCTTATCTCCACCTGTCTTACCATATACTACTAATACTTCGTCACTTTTACATTTGCGGTAGCGTGAAAGAATACCGATAAATGTAATTAAGATTACCGCCACAAGTATGGCAGCCATGATCATCATTTCCTGGGTCATAGTTCTCTTTTTTGAGTTTATTAATTATTGAATATATAAAGTTCCATCTTTATAAGCAGTAATTGTTGCTTTATCTCCCGTCTGGTATGATTTACCCGATTCCGTGACAACATCGATTTCTCTCATGGCTCCGTCACGACTGATCTGCACAGTGTACTTCTTTTCGTTCTGTTTGAAATAAATAGTGCATTCTCTTCCTACCAATTGTTCTGTTCTTTCCGAATGTGTGGTCTGCTGTAGTTGGTAAGCCTTTTATATAAGAACCAAACGGCAAATACAAATATGAGTCCGATGGCGACACCCGTCAGGTAGGTCTGTATCTCGGTGTTATGCTGCAGATACATATACCAACCGAATCCTATCCCAAAGTGAGTTAATCCCTTAAAAGAAACCACACTGCTGATATCTGTGTCGATGTCAGCATCTGCATCGATATCACCAAAAAATATAGATAAGATAAATTGTACTGCGAAGATGCCTGTTGTGACAATAGCAATGGTGAGGAAAATATTACTACTCATGGCAATAGGTGTTTAATGATTTATTTTATAGATATAGTTCCCAAATATACACCTTTGATTTTTATATGCAAAGGTAAACTAATAAAAAAATGGAAGAATCGGAAAATGAATGTATATTTGTACCCTAAATTATTAAACAGAAATAGAAAAAACTATGAAGACAATCCTACTCTTTGCTCTGAGTCTGTTGCTCTCTTTATCCGTGTCGGATGTTTGTGCACAAGAGCGTGTTTATGACATTTCCCAGTTTGGCTTGAAAGCTAATAGTAAGAAAAATGCGTCTCCAGTGGTTCGTAAGGCCATAGCGAAGATTAAAGCTGAATGCCGTGATGGGGAAAAAGTGATACTTCGTTTTCCTGCCGGACGTTACAATTTTCATGAAGCGGGTTCTACCGTGCGTGAATATTATATTTCCAATCACGACCAGGACAATCCTAAAAAAGTGGGGATTGCCTTGGAGGATATGAAAAACCTGACTATTGACGGGCAGGGTTCCGAATTTGTGTTTTATGGAAGGATGATTCCGGTTTCTTTGCTTCGTTCGGAGAATTGTGTATTGAAAAGCTTTTTAGCATTGATTTTGAACAACCCCATATTGCTCCAAGTACAAGTGGTAGAGAATGATCCGGAAAAAGGAATCACGTTCGAACCTGCACCATGGGTCGATTACCGCATCAGTAAGGATTCGGTATTCGAAGGACTAGGTGAAGGCTGGGTGATGAGATATTCATGGGGCATTGCTTTCGATGGCAAAACGAAACATGTGGTATATACCAGTGATATCGGTTGTCCTACCAAGGGAGCTTTTTGAAGTGGCTCCCCGCCGGATTTGCTCTCCAAAGTGGAAAAGATGCACGTCTGGTGCCCGGCACAGTGGTGGCTATGCGTGGATGGGGACGTCCGACTCCGGGCATTTTCATGTCACATGATGTGAATACTTCCTTGCTTGATGTCAAAGTACATTATGCCGAAGGTATGGGATTGCTGGCACAGCTTTTGCGAAGATATTACGCTTGATGGTTTTGGAGTCTGCCTGAAAGGCGATAATGATCCGCGCTATTTTACAACGCAGGCAGATGCTACGCACTTTTCCGGATGTAAGGGAAAGATTGTCTCAAAGAATGGTTTGTATGAAGGAATGATGGATGATGCCATTAATGTACATGGTACGTGTATTTGAAAGTCATCAAGCGTGTGGATGATCATACGCTGATAGGACGTTATATGCACGATCAATCCTGGGGCTTTGAATGGGGACGTCCGGGTGACGATGTTCAGTTTGTACGTTCGGAAACAATGGAGTTGATTGGCAAGCAGAATCAGATTACTGCCATTCGTCCGTATGATAAGGGTGAGATACAAGGTGCCCGTGAGTTCAGCATTACTTTTAAAGAGGCAATCGATCCTGCTATTAACGAAAAAAGTGGCTTTGGTATTGAAAACCTGACATGGACTCCTGAAGTGTTATTTGCCGGTAATACGATTCGTAATAACCGCGCTCGCGGTACACTATTCAGTACTCCTAAAAAGACGGTGGTGGAGGACAATTTGTTTGACCATACTTCCGGTACGGCTATATTGCTGTGTGGCGATTGCAATGGCTGGTTCGAGACAGGTGCTTGCCGTGATGTCACCATTCGTCGCAATCGTTTTATCAATGCGCTTACTAATATGTTCCAGTTTACCAATGCAGTAATCTCTATCTATCCGGAAATACCTAATCTGAAAGATCAGCAAAAGTACTTCCATGGTGGTAAGATGGAGGTATCGTGATTGAGGATAATGAGTTCGATTACGTTTGATGCACCGATTCTTTATGCAAAATCTGTAGATGGGTTGATATTCCGTAACAATGTGATCAAAACCAATACAGAGTTTAAGCCCTTCCACTGGAATAAAGATCGATTCTTGTTGGAACGAGTGACAAACGTGAAGATTTCAGAGTGAAATCCGCCTCTGTAAAAACACTTATAAATGTATGAAGAGAATTTTATTGTTCCTTTTGGCCTGTTGTCCTATGCTTCTTTGTGCACAGGAAGATAACAGTAAGTATCTGGCCGGTGCAGTGCCCGTAGTCAACGGAAAAGTCATTTTTACAGAAGTAATTCAAGCTTCCGATATGTCGAAACGGCAGATCTATGATGCTTTGTTAAAATGGGCAGAGAAGCGTTTTACACCTTCAAAAGGACAGAAGGGGAGAGTCGCCTATTTTGATGAGAAAAAAGGGCAGATTGCATGTTTGGGTGAAGAGTATTTGCAACTTTCGGCAACGAATAGCTTCTTCTTGGATCGTGCTACTATTAAATACCGGCTGGTGATTAACTGCCTGGACGGTTCCTGTAAGATGGAGATGTACAACATTTCTTATTTTCATGGTGATGATACAGAGATGGAGGCGGAAGATTGGATCACGGATGAGACCGGATTGAATAAAGCCAAAACGAAAGTGGTTGCCAAATATGGAAAAACTCCGTATCAAAACAATCGATCTGTTTGATGACTTGACGGAGCAGGTTACGAAAACGCTGGGAGGAGCAAAATCAGAGGTTCCTCTATTGGCAAAAGAACCTAAAGTTACTCCGGAAGTATTCGATCGGGAACTTCCAAAGGCTGTGGAGCAGGGAGCTATGGCAGGGTATAAACATATTCCTGCTGATAAGATTCCGGGTAATATCATTAAAATGCTCTCTGAAGATTGGATGTTGATTACAGCCGGTACGGAAGATAAATACAACATGATGACAGCCAGCTGGGGCGGACTGGGGTATCTCTATAATAAGCCGGTTTCATTCTGTTTTATTTATCCTACACGCTATACTTATCAATTGATGGAAAAGAATGATACATATACTATCAGCTTTTATACAGAGACTTATCGGGATGCTTTGAAATATTGCGGTAGTCATAGTGGCGAAGATGTTGATAAAGTGAAAGGCGCCGGATTGACTCCTCTTACTACTCCTTCGGGCAGTAAAGCTTTCTCTGAAGCATGGATGATCATAGAATGTAAGAAGATGTTATCCCAGCCGATCACTCCCGGAGCCTTTGATACTCCGGAGTTGAAAGAAGCATGGAAGGATAAATCTTTGCATACGATGTATATCGGTGAGATAATGAATGTGTGGGTCAAATAAAGCAATTAATTATTGATAAGTATCCATTCTGAATTATCAATTAAAGCAGTATCTTTGCACGCAAAAACCAAGTGAACGGAATGAGCGTGCAAAGATATTTTATTTATTTAGCCTATGATGGCACCCATTATCATGGATGGCAGATTCAGCCTAACGGAATCAGTATACAAGAATGTCTGATGAAGGCACTTGCCACCTTTCTGAGGAAAGATACGGAAGTGATTGGGGCGGGACGGACCGATGCCGGGGTACATGCGTCTCTGATGGTTGCCCACTTCGACTACGAAGGTGAACCTTTGGATGTGGATAAAGTAGCTGAGAAGCTGAATCGTCTTTTGCCGCAGGATATTTCGGTCTATAAGGTCTGTCGGGTAAAGCCGGATGCTCATGCAAGGTTCGATGCAACAGCACGTACTTACAAGTATTACATCACTACTGTAAAATTCCCGTTCAATCGTCAATATCGTTATCGGATACATAATCCGCTCGACTTTCAAAAGATGAATGAGGCAGCCCTGACATTATTTCATTATTCGGACTTTACGAGTTTTAGTAAGTTGCATACAGATGTAAAAACCAATATTTGTAAGATTATGCATGCCGAATGGACTCAGGAGGATGAATATACCTGGGTGTTTACCATCCAGGCGGACCGCTTTTTGCGTAATATGGTACGTGCCATTGTCGGTACGCTTCTGGAAGTGGGGCGTGGCAAACTGTCAGTCGATGACTTCCGTAAAATAATAGAGCAGCAGAATCGCTGTAAAGCCGGTACTTCAGCTCCCGGAAATGCCCTCTTCCTGGTTAATGTAGAATATCCTCAGGAGATATTCGAATAAGCCTATAGCTTCTAATTTAAAGAATTCTATTATGTGGTTACTTCTTGCTTTTCTCTCAGCGACATTGCTGGGCTTTTATGACGTGTTTAAAAAGAAAGCGTTGAAAGACAATGCGGTTTTACCGGTGTTGTTTTTCAATACACTTTTTTCCAGTCTTATATTTCTTCCTTTTATTTTGTTGTCGGCATTTGCGCCCGGAGTGCTGGGGGCACTATGCTCGATGTACCGGTGGTGGGATGGGAAGTACATAAATTTATTATTATTAAATCATTTATTGTTCTTTCCTCGTGGATACTCGGATATTTCGGGATGAAACATCTGCCTATTACTATTGTAGGACCGATTAATGCCACCCCGTCCCGTAATGGTGCTTGTGGGAGCCATGCTGGTATTTGGCGAGCGCTTGAATCTCTATCAGTGGATCGGCGTGATGTTAGCCATTATTTCTTTTTTATGCTGAGTCGTTCGGGGAAGAAGGAAGGTATTGACTTTAAACATAACAAGTGGATACTTTTCATTATTCTGGCAGCCGTAGCGGGTGCGAGTAAGTGGCTTGTATGATAAATACCTGATGAAGCAGCTGCCTCCCATGGTCGTACAGTCGTGGTATAATGTGTACCAAATGTTTATTATGTGTCCTATTCTTGCGCTTCTTTGGTGGCCGAAACGTAAGTCATCTACTCCGTTCCGTTGGGATTGGGCTATCATTTTTATTTCCATCTTTCTCTGTGCTGCCGATTTTGTTTACTTCTATGCATTGAGCTATGAATTCCATGATTTCGATTGTCTCGATGGTTAGACGGGGAAGTGTGATTGTATCTTTCCTTTTCGGTGCTATGGTGTTCCGTGAAAAGAATTTAAAAAGCAAAGCGATTGACCTTATTCTGGTGTTAATAGGAATGATATTCCTATATTTGGGAACTAAATAAGAACGTAAAGAAACAAGATTATCAGATATGAAAAAGTCTACTCTTACCCTCCTGTTATTTATTCTGGGTATTTCTTCTTCCTTTTCTGTCGGAGCACAGGAAGCTAAAACGGTGTTTGTGAATATACCTGACTCGCTTTGTCCGTTGCTGTCATCAGTGAACCGGGCAGATTGTATCGATTTTATTGAAAGTAAAATGAAAGCTCAGGTGACCAACCGTTTCGGGGGCAAGTCGGAGATGACGGAGTTAAGTCCCGATTATGTGTCTCTGCAAATGTCTGACGCAAGCAATTGGCAGATGAAGTTATTGCCGTTGAATGATACAACGAAAGTGGTTTGCGCCGTTTCTACAGTTTGCGCTCCGGCATGTGACAGTCATATCGGTTCTATACCACGGACTGGAAAGAGCTTCCCGTCACCGACTTTTTGCCGTCAGTTCCTCAGATGAATGATTTCTTCACCTCTTCCGATTCTACCGACTATGACTTTATCGATGCCCGCCTGCAAGCGGATATGACTTTGATGCAAGCAGAACTGTCCAAAGAGAATGGGACATTGACTTTTACTTTGACCACTCCGGACTATATGGAAAAAGAAACAGCGGAAAAACTGAAACCGTTTCTCCGCCGTTCAATAGTTTACACCTGGAAGGATGGGAAGTTTATCCCAGACACTCTTTGATGTATGCCTCCATTTCGGGGGTATGTTCTTCTACGCTTTGCAATAGTTTGAACTGTGCTTTGGTACGTACCAGGTTGTGTTCGGGATACTTGATCTTATAGTAAGTATCGCCGTTGATATAGTCTGCCAAGAAGCGTACACATTGCATGTAAGGGAAGAGAGCGGCTGCATAAGGCAGGTTCTCTATTTCGATCGGAGTAAGGAATGAACCGGCTCCTTCCAGATATCCCTTAGTAAATGCTTTGAATATCTCCATATTGAAATTGACATTGTCCAGATTCTTATCGTCTTCATCTCCGGTATTGGCTCCTGTGCGCAGGAAGTCTCCATAGTCGGAGAAGATAAAGCTTGGCATTACTGTATCGAGATCGATTACGCAGAGCACTTTACCATCTTCGTCGAACATCATGTTGTTCACTTTCGTATCACAGTGGCATACCCGTTTGGGCAGTTTGCCTTCACGATACAGACGTTCTGCCTTACACATTTCATCTGCACGTTTTTCTATTTCATCCAGATAATACTGTACTTCGGCTACTCGTCCGGCTGCATTGGCAGCTACGGCCTCACGAAGTTGTTTCAGGCGGAACTCCATATTGTGGAAGTCAGGAATAGTTTCGCCCAATGTTGCCGGAATGTCAGCCAACATTGCCTGGAAGTTACCAAAGCTGCTCCGGCATAATATGAATACTCGGGATTCACAGTCTCATAAGTTTTGGCACGTGGGATGAATACCATTACACGCCAATAGCTGTCACCGTCAAACCAATATGTTTTGCCTTCTTCCGTCGGGAGGAAAGTCAAGACTTTGCGATCAACGTCTGTCTCTCCGGCTTCCGTCAGTTTCTTGCGGATGTGTCCCGTCACGGCAGCAATGTTATCCTGAAGCATTTCCACATTCTGGAAAATTGCATGGTTGATGCGTTGCAACACATAATCGGGAGCGTCTGCTTCGGTAGTGTTAACTTTGTAAGTGTCGTTAATCAGGCCGGCGCCAAGTGGTTTGATTTCGCCTACTGTGCCTTGTACTTTGAATTTAGATACGATACTAAGTAAATCTTTCATGGTTTTTATTTTTAAGTTAGTTTATCTTGGTACGATTGTGAATCCCCATTTGTATTCCTGGTTTGCCGGAATATTGTAACCCGGTTCCGGACGTGCACCCCAACTGTTGTAACCGGCTACGCCCTGTTGCTTCATGTCCACACATACTTCTACGAAGTTCCTTGGTGTGATATCATTGATATGTGTCTTTCTCGGCAGTTGATCTTTGGCTTTGCTTTCGTCGTGAACCAATTCGCCGGCATCACGGTTCAGCCATTGATAGGGGCGGGATACGGTTTCTTCTCCGTCAAAGTCCTCTACCGAATTGCGCAGTGCATTGAAACCGATAGTCTTGTCTGCATAAATAGTCAGTCCTTTACCGCCTTTTTTATTCAGGGTCAACCAACGGGTATCGGTATGATGTCCGTTTTCCTGCGGACGTACGTATGGGAAGTACATTTGGTCGGCAGTCGTTTTATACAGGTCGATCAATGTACCCGCATTGCGGTCTATATAATTCTCTTCCGGTCCGCGTCCGAAATATTCCACTTGGTTCATTTCTGCAGGCAGACGGAAACGTACACCGATACGGGGTACTTCCAGTTTGGAGGCAGCCTTGCGCGCTGCATCGCTGCCGGGAGTGAAAGTAGCCATCAGGGTTGCTTCCGAGGCTTCGGTTTTGGCAGCTTCCATATCGGTAGAAGTGAAAGTGAAATCGGCTTTTACTACACCCGAAGGAGAGATGCGGTATGTAACAATGTAAAGGTTGCCGGCAGCCAGCAGATAGTTAGCTGTCAATACGGCATCTTTGCCGTCCATAACGATGTTGGCGTCCACTACATTGAAGTTTTTGCTCGACTGTTTCCATACTTGCAGGCGTTTGGGGTTACCATTGCCATAGTCGTTGTCGTTCGGTGCACGCCAGAAGTTCGGCTGAAGTCCGAAGCCATCTTTAAAGTATTCGGTTCCACCTACCTTATAGGAAGAAACCAGACCGGTCTTCTTATCGAATACGAAGTTTACTTTTGAAGAAGACGCTGTCAGTTCATTGCCTTCTGCCGATACTTTCAGAGCCGGACCACCGGTAGCGAAAGTACGTTCGCCCGGTTCGATAGGCAGACGGAACTGTTCGTATGCTATTTCATGTCCAACGGGGATTAACGGTTCCGGTTCGGTAGTCGTTACGTTGAAGTATATAAAATACTCAGTTCCGGGTTTTGATTTCAGTCCGCTTGTCGCGATCGTGATTTCTTTGCTTCCCTGCGGTTCCACATTGACAGACATTTTGCCGCCTTTCACTGTTTTGCCATTGGCCTTAATGGTATATGAGATCATATACTTCTGCAGGTTCGTGAAGTAGAAACGATTCTTGACCAGGAATTTTCCATTAGCCGGATCCACCGCTTCGAAAGCCACGTTCTGGTGAACATACTTCACTTCGGCCATAGCCGGATGCGGAGTACGGTCCGGACTTACAATACCGTTACAGTTAAAGTTACCGTCGTTCGGAGTGTTTACCCCATAGTCACCACCGTATGTCCAGAAGTGGCGTCCGTTTTCGTCTACTGCGTCAATGCCCTGGTCTACCCAATCCCAAATGTATCCACCCTGCAGGTTCGGATATTTATAGATTGCTTTCCATTGATCCCAAAGGTTACCGTTTGAGTTACCCATGGCATGTGAATATTCAGAAGGAACAATCGGGCGGTCACTGCCGCGTTTGCCCATTGCCTCCAGCCAGTCGGCACCCGGATATTGCGGAACATACATATCGGAGTTCCATTCCCATTGGGCACGTTCGTAGTTGACCGGACGGTTCATGATGTCTTTTATCGGCATTCTTGACCCAAAGGTAAGTCTGGTAGAAGTTATAACCGTTGCCGGCTTCGTTACCCAGCGACCAGAAAGTCAGACTCGGATAGTTCTTATTACGTTCGAACATGTTGATTGTGCGGTCCATGTGCGCTTTCAACCATTCCGGATTGTTTCCCAGCGTACCGCCTTTAGCAAGATCATAGTACATGCCATGGCTCTCGATGTTTGCTTCATCGTATACATAAAGTCCGTATTCGTCGCACAATTCGTAGAAACGGCGATCTTGCGGATAATGGCACAGGCGAACCGTATTCAGGTTGTGTTGTTTCATCAATTCGAAATCTTTGCGCATCAACTCTTCAGTCATATAGTGACCGGTAGCAGGGTTATGTTCGTGAATGTTCACTCCCTTCAACTTCAGCGGCTGTCCGTTGATGAAGAGGCATACATAGGGCTTTCCGTTGCGTGCCAGTTGCTCGGTCGGTTTAATTTCGATGCGGCGGAAACCTACGTTGAACGGAATGATCTCGTTCACTTTACCGTTTTCTTTTTACTGTCATCACCAACTTGTAGAGGTTGGGGGCTTCCGAAGTCCAGGTCTTTACATCCGGAAGTGTCTGGTCGAAAGACACCGTACGGGTCTCTCCGGCCGCTACATTAGTTGCTTTCTCTCCGGTTGCCACTACTTTGCCATTGGCATCGAGCAGTTCGTATACCAACGTCATATTGCCGGCTGTCGAACCGTTGTTTCTCAGGTCTACGCCCAGTTTGAAGATACCGTCTTTGTATGTATCGTCCAGAGTCGATGTTACACGGAAATCTTTTGAGCGCGGCTTTGGGTTGTGAGTAAAGGAATACATCGCGTTCGATACCGCTGATACGCCAGAAGTCCTGGCATTCCAGATAGGATCCGGTACTCCAGCGGTAAATCTTTAAAGTAAGGACATTTTTGCCGGGCTTCACGAATTTATTGATCAGGAACTCCGCACTGTTTTTAGAGTCCTCGCTGTAACCTACTTCCTGTCCGTTGATATATACGTATACACCCGATTTGGCACCGGCCAGGTGGAGGTAAATATCGCGTCCGTCCCAGTCGGCGGGAATATCGATGTCCCTGCGGTAAACACCTACCGGATTGGCTTCCGGCAAAGTAGGAGGTTGAGGGTTACGGGGCTGGAATTCATATCCGTGGTTGGTATAAATAGCTACTCCGTGGCCTTGTACCTCCCAGTTGCCCGGTACTTTGATGTCTGCCCAATCGGCTGTACTGATTGCAGGGTCGGTGATGTTGGCCGGCAGGTTTTTGTATGAATCTACAAAATAGAACTTCCAGGTGCCGTTCAGGAGTTGGTAGTACTTGCTTTTTTCAAACTTTCCGGTCAGGGCGTTTGCGCGGTTTTCGTAGGTCATAAATGAAGAACGGGGGTATTCTTTATTTACGGCTACCACCTGTACGTCCTGCCAGTAAGGTTTCGTCGGTTTGTTGCCGGCCGAAGCAAAGGTGGATGCCATCAGGAGGCCACCCAACATAAGGCTATTTAAGGTGTCAGATAGTCTTAACTTCATGTTTTGAGGGTATTAGAATGATAATTTATTTAACTTTTATATGATCAAAGCCTTCTCCGTATACGCCGATTACTGCGCTTTGCGAGACAAAAGCAGTCGGGTCACAGTCTTTTATCAACCGGAAGATAATGGTTGACTCCCGTTTTTTTGCCAGGACGAACATCATCTTCTGCTCTTTGCCGGTATAGAATCCGGTTGCATTGATAATGGTTACTCCCCGGTGCGGATATTCGTTGATGCGTTTGCCTATTTCTTCATACTTGTTGGAGATGATAAAGAATTGTACCGATTGGCGCGCACTGTTCACTACCTGGTCCAGTACGAAGCTGCAAACATAAAGGGTCACATATCCATATACTACCTTTTCCCAGTCTTTCAGTACGAAATAGCTGGAAGAGATAATGATCAGGTCACATATCAGCATGACTCTTCCCAAAGTGATGTCGCGGTATTTGTTGATGACAGCCGCGATAATATCGGTTCCTCCCGTACTTCCGTTGGCTGAGAAAGCAATACCGATGCCGCTGCCACAGAAAGAAGCACCCAACACGCAAGCCATGAACGGCTGATCGTGTAGCAAGGTTACGTTCGCGGTTAACTTTTGGATAACGGACAGGAAGAAGGTTAAAGTGAATACACCGAATATGGTTTTAAGACTGAATCGAAATCCCAGCACTTTGAGGGATACCATCAGCAAGACAGCATTGATGGCAAAGTAAGTGTATTGAACCGGGAATCCGGTAGCGAAATAAACAATAGAGGCAATGCCCGGTACTCCACCGGTGGTGATGTCGTTAGGAAGCAGGAAGAGAGTCCATCCGATGCCGTAAAGGATCATTCCCAAGGCAATCATTAAGTAGTCTTTCGTTTCTCTGATTACTCCCTGTTTAGAGGGCTTTGATATTTTCATCTTCATGGATGGGTTGTGTAGTCTTATAATCGGACACGGATTTCACGAACCGGCCGGCTTTGTGTAGCGAACTAACTGCCGGATGACTCGTGAAACCCGTGTCAAAAAGAAGTTTTATTATTTTGCGAAAGCGTGTCTGTAACCTTTCACCTTGTTCCATGCTCCACGAGTAAAGTCGGGGATAGCTACCGGGGCAGAGCTGTTTTCGATAGAAAGCTTGGTCAGGTCGGCCATACAGCACCATTCTGCTAGGTCATAAACGTCCATATCCAAAGGAAGACCGTTGCGCAGACAGTAAACCAGACGATAGTCCATGATGTAGTCCATACCGCCGTGTCCGCCTACTTTCTTGGCAGTTTCTTCCAGTTCTTTGTGGATCGGATGTTTGTATTTGTCCATCAACGCTTTTTTAACGTCAGCCGGTACAGAACCGTGTGCATTTAGCTTTTCGTGGTTAGGTACATCGTTTGAAGCGATCTGAGTCGGACGCATGCAATATTCTTCGATAGGATATTTGCTTGCATAGCCGTCAGCACCTACTACCTGATACATACGGCTGTAAGGACGCGGAGTCATCACGTTGTGCTGAATCAGGATAGTCTTACCTTTTTCTGTACGGATCAATGTAGAAGTCTGGTCACCGTTCTGGAAGTCTTTCACTTCTTTGCCGGTTGTCTTTTTGATGTATGCCGGACCGTTTACAGCTTTGGTATCCATAGATACGAGGTAGTTCATTTTGTCACCACGGTGAATGTCGAGCAGCTGGCAAGCCGGGCCCATGCCGTGAGTAGCGTATACATCGCCACGGTGGTTCTGGTTGTAATCCATACGCCAGTTGTTCCAGTAGTACGGCCAGAAGTCTTCAAGGTTGTGGATGTAAGCACCTTCTGTGTGCAGCACTTCACCGAATACACCCTGTTGAGCCATGTTCAGGGTAGTCAGTTCAAAGAAGTCGTATACACAGTTTTCAAGTTGCATACAGTGTTTGCGAGTTTTCTCTGAAGTGTTGATCAAAGCCCAGATTTCATCCAGCGTCATTGCCGAAGGAACTTCAATGGCAACGTGTTTGCCATGTTCCATAGCGTAGATAGCCATCTGTGCGTGATGTTTCCAGTCTGTTGCGATATAAACGAGGTCGATATCTTTACGTTCGCAAAGTTTTTTCCAAGCGTCTTCACTTCCGGGTAAGAAGCTGCTTCCGGTAAGTTTGCTTTTTGTCAGGATTTTCTGTGCGCCGGCTACGCGTTCAGGGGATAAGGTCACAAAGGGCTACGATCTGTGTTCCGGGGATGTGAGTGAAGCGTTCTACTGCACCCGGACCACGCATACCCAAACCAATGAATCCGACACGTACCACGTCGAGTTTAGGAGTAGTCAGTCCGACTACATCTTTTTGTCCGGCGGGACGTACAGGCACTGGAGTCTCGATAGGCTTGATGGTTTGTGCTACGGCACCAGAGGTGCATGCAAACAGAGCAAGTCCGATAAACAGGGCATTTAGATGTTTAAACATGTTTGAATAAGATTTGATTAGTTAATAAAATTGTTGTTAATAATAGTGTTTCATTTCTATCGTGCAAAGATAAGAATACTTTTCACAACTCTTATCTTTTATGCGATTAAAACGTTCTCTGTTACATCTTTAATTCATAGATATTCCGGTTATTATTATAACAGGACAATTCCTGTCGGTCTACAGAGATGGCTGCTTCTGTTCTTTAACGGAAGTTGCCATCTCTGCAGCAGGCTGGCTTTTCTTTCTGCAAAAGCCTGATAATGTCATCTTTTACAAGTTGTTTGAACCCGGTAGTGCAATGTTTGTCCGGGGTATATAATGCTGCGTGTAGTGTGTTGTGGGTTGCAACTCTGTCTTTCATTCTTCTGTTCCTTTTATGAGATTCTTTTCCTTTGTTAGGTTGCTCGAGCTTATTATTTACTTTTTTGATATACGTTATAAATACACACCATTGGGGGGCTACCCTCGGTATAATAGTTTTAATTTATATTATTTTAATAAATGACCGGCTTTAAAACTACTTTTGATTTCTGAAAGAAGAATGACTCAATCGGTGTGATTCTGATAGTATATCCTGTTTTTTGCTGACTCGCAATTGGGGTAAAATAGCTCTGGCAGAGAAGAGGACTGCATAAAAAACGGATGTAAACTGCAAAAAATACGTAAAAGGTGAAATTTTTCCAATATCTATGCATGAAATCTATTAAACGAAAGTTTTCTTTCTTTAAAAGGGAGGCGGCATTCGTTTAGAACCAACGCTCTATTTCATTAGAACTAAAGTTACATTAGGTCAGAAGATAAAATTCATTGCTCTTATTCCGCCTCTTTTTCACTTTTTAGTCGTGTGTCGGTTAATGTCGGAAAAGTGTCAGAATGTAGCCGTTTACACCTTTCGATGAAGATGAATGTGGCGCTTTTGCCGGAAAAGGTAGGGATGTGTATCTGAACAGACGGGAAAGGTGATATTCTGCAAAAAGCCTGATTACCGGAAAAGGCGTTTTTGATCACCGCAAAGAAAACTACCCGGATATAGCAGAAGCTATACCGGGTAGAAAATACAAAATGACATTATATATACACTCTTGACTTTTGTCGGAGTGCATTAAGGGTTCAACTCGATCCATTCACCGGCTTGAGTATCTATGTTTAAGATATCCGTGCCGGATAAAGTATAGTTCTTATTCGGCTTCAGTGTACCGGGACGGGCTATTTTCAACATGCCGCCTTTCTCCGAATAGATGCGTACCCGATTGATTTCTCCACCTTCCATCCGGGCCGATACCAGGAATGCACCCATGGCGCGTAAGCTTTCGAAGGATACATCTTTCCATTCTTTCGGTATTGCCGGGAAGATGCGTATTACGCCTGTGTGACTTTGCAGCAACATTTCTTGTATGCCTGCTGCAAAAGCGAAGTTACCTTCGAGCGTGAAGGGGCGGTAAGTGAAGCGGGATTTGCCGCTTTGGGTCTGGTCACCGTTGGCATGGAAGGTGTTCTTCAGGCAGAAGCATTCCGCAAAGGTTTTCAGGGCTTGTGCGGCACCTTCACCATCGAATGCACGGGCTTTCATATTGGCGAGCCAACTGTATGAATATCCTGTCCAGTAGTCCGGCCCTACTTCATCGAGTCTCTTCAAGGTGGCGCGGATGATGTGTTGTGACTTTTCTCCGTCGCTCCAGTCTATCAGTCCCAGCGGATGGATAGCCATGGCATGTGAAAAATGACGGTGTGATTCTTTGTAGGGATATCCTTTGGCGAAAGTGAGGCAACCTTCTTCGTCTATGTCGTAATCCGGTAGTTGGGCTTCCAGGGATGCCCAGTGTCCGGCTTCGTCGGCCAGGTTCAGTTCGTGTGCCAGTTCGGAAGCAGCCTTAAAGAGGAAGTGCATCATTGCCAGGTCATAATTGGTCATGTCGCTGAACCACGCTTGCAGGGAGTTGTCGAATATTTCGGGACTTGAACTGAATTCCAGTTTACGTACTCCTTCGGGGGTAACTTCTGAAATTTGCTCCAGATAGATTGCCACATCCTTGATGAATGGATAAGCACGCTCTTTGAGGAAAGTGCGGTCTGCCGAATATTTCCATTGCAGATAGAAGTGTTGTGCCAGCCATGCAGCTACGGTTTGCGACATGGAGTATTGTATCCATCCTCCCATGGGTTCTCCTGTCAGGGTGCAGACCCCCGGTATATTCATCCCTTCGGTACCGAAATAGCGGCGGGTGTAGCGTTTGTATGCATCCCGTTGGTTCCACAACGTGTTCAGATAGCCCATTCCTTCGGTTAGGTGATTGCCTGTATAGGTCGGCCAGTAACTTAGCTGGGTATTTAAATCGTGATGATAGTCTCCCTTCCAGGGCGGAAGTTTGCCGTTATCGGCTGTCCATACGGCCTGCAGGGAGATGGGGTAGGAGTGTTCGCGGGTAGTGGAACCGAATTTATACATTTCGTTCTGATACTGTTTTTGCAGTACAGAATCGGGTAGAGTGATCGATGATTGTGCCCAGTACTTGTCCCAATATTCCAGGTGTGCCTGATAATCATGCTTTAGACCGCGTTGCAGGGCGGCTTCTGCCTTTTCAGAAGCTTGCTCGCCGGATAAGGAAGAGGTGACGCTCCAGGTACCGTACAAGGTTTCGCCTTCTTGCTTCCAACAGACTGTTACGTCATACGAAAAGTCTCCGTATCCCTTTTGATGGTAGGTTATTTGGTTTCCTTCACGAACCACTTTTCCTTGTTGATAGCCCAATCGGTGCAGATCTTGTCCCGAAACCGGATCGAGGCTGCCATCCGGCTTCGTTTTATTGTATACAGGAGTGATGATGGAGGGTTCTATCGGGGTTTTCAGGTTACGGAATACAAACCATCCGATCGGTTCGGTAGCATGAACGAAAGTCTGCATTTGTGTACCGTCTGCCCAGTCTGCTTCACATAAGGCATTGTTCAGGTAAAGTCTTACCTGAGTCGGAGTGCCGATCTGCTCCAATGGAAATTCGATGGCAGCTCCGGGAATCTTGGATGGCGCGGGATTCATGTCATAAGGCCAGTCCAGCTTTTTCTGTACGGGCAGATAGTTCTTTTGGCGAATATGTTCTTTTACCCAGGAGAAGCGGAAGTTATCTCCCGACAGACTGTCTACCGGGCGTAAATCCCATAAATCGGTTCTGTCCAGTGACAGGCGTAGGGTGGAGTCACGTTGCCATACCAAGGCACCGACGGTAGCATTTCCCAAGGGCATTGCTTCGTCCCACGACCGGGCAAGTCCGGTGAATACAAGATCACTCTCTGAAGGAGTGACCGGACAATAGTCATACGAGTTGCAACTGCTCCACAGACCACAACAGAGTAGTAATAGTAGTTTGATTTTCATAATATTAAAAAAGATCAGTTTATAATGTTCTACTTTCAGACTTGTGCTATTATAAATACAATGAGAATAGCAGTCACCATAGAGCGACCGCTATTCTTTTAATGTATTTTAAGATTCGTCTGACTATTTATTCAATAGCAATTCGATCGCCTTGCTACCCTTGCCTCCGGATTTCTCTTCGGATGCCGGGGCGAAAAGTGCATCCAACAGGTAGACGGGTAAACTCTTTGTCGGGTTGAAATGCCCGGATGACACATAATTACGGACAGACGTTAGTAACTGCTGCATCGCAGGTCTTTCATCGATTTTCTTTTCCGGATCGGCACAGAGCACGAATAGTTTTCCTTTTCCTACCTTAGCTTCGAACGAGATACCCAGTTTTTGGTTGGTCTCGTATGAGTCGATGCTCTGTATCAATGGGGTGATTTCTTTCAGTTCGTCGAGTTCCAGGGCTGTCGAATAGTTCAGAATGTCCCACCATTGCCAGTCGGCATAGTTCCGGGTGGGGAAGTCGCGAAAGGCGGGATGCTCGTTATCGATCAGTGTACCTACGATCATTGGATTCCAGTTGAACATAATCGGGTTCCAGAAATGGCTGGCGAAGTGCGCTTTGCGTCCTTTACACTTTTCTGGAATTAACAGTACATTCTTGCCTTCGTTGAGCCACTGTTTGGTTTCGTCGTTCCAGGTACGGGTGTAGACAAAGTTGTGCTGTTCCGTTTTCGGTTGTTCCGGATATACCCACACATCCCATTCATTGTGTATACCGCCAGCTCAGCCTTCAAGGTCAGTTTGCGGGCACTGTCCATCCCGTTCAAGGAGTTCGATGATTCCGAGTGAATCTACCGTAGCAGGTTGTATGCTTTTTGTCTTCAGGCTTCCTTTGTGGTATACGGTTCCGTCTTCACCGATTAGTGTCCAGTTCAGTTTCCGGCTGTTCAGGGCATCTTTACCGAAATAGGTAAATTTCCATTTTTGCCTTTAGTTTTTCCCCGTTTCTGAAAGTGCGTTTGGGTAAACGTGCCAGGAGTACGGTCGGAGCACACGATTCTCTGAACTTTTCGGGTGTTACCAGTCCTTTGCTTTCCCAGAAAGCGTCGAGGATGCCTACAAAGGCACTGCCCTGTCCGGGGAAATCGGCCAGTCCCAACAACTGAAAACCACCGGAGTTGCGAGTACGGAGCAGCGATTCGTTTACCTCTTTATATTGCAGCACCGTATGTGCTCCGGTTGCCCGGAAGAAATCGTTGGCTTGGTGCAACATGCCGTTTTTGGCAAGCCGTTCGCGGAATACCTCGAAATTGCGTGCTTCTACAACGCCGGTATATTTCTTCATTTCCTCAAAGTTGGGATACATACAGCGTTGTCCGGTTTCGTGAGCAATCACCGGTACATCGATATCCGATTCTTTGCAACGGTCCCAGTCAGTCGATGGCTTTCCTTCGTATACGGTAATCCATCCTTTCGAGGTGACATGCGACACATAGTACTGATCCGAAGGAGGTATGAGTACGTGCGGTCGAGGCGCTATAGCCGTCGGTTATCATACTTCTGTGCCTTTTTTACCAGATCTTCCAATACGGCGAAGTCACCTTCGTTTTCGTTTGCCGTTACATCAGGATGAAAGAGGGGTGATTGCCATAGGCATCGAAATGGCATACATCTCTTTTTCAAAAAATCACGCCGGTCAGGATATTTACCCACATCTTTGATCACATGGGGAAGTTCGGCCTGGAGGTACATACCTACTTCGTCACCGGCTTCAAGCTGCTTCCGGCGGACACCAGGAGTGAAAGCGTACGTGATTCATTCCATATTCTTTAATGGTGGTGAAGATGCGTTTCCAGTCATCCCATTTGTCGACGGATAACCGGTCAGGGGAAAGACTGCACAATCAGTACTCCACGTAAAGTGAATGTTTCTTCCGTTCAGGCGGATATGATGTTTACCCTGCTCACGTTCCGCATACCGAAAAAGTTCGGGTTTGAGTATCTGTCTTTTTCCGTCTACGTTCCAACTGGCTTCTATCTCGTATAAATAAGGTTGGTTCATCCCAGGATTTCACTATTTCCCCATCAGGAGCGTTTGACGTTTAATATGCATGTACCTGAAAGACTGCATGCATTCAGTGTTTGGCGGACTATTATTTTACCTCCTTTCGCGGATGCATAGCTCCAGTTTTTCCTATCTGTCCGGTCTTTGGGGGGTTGTACATCTTCCACAGCTTTCGGGACATCGGGGTATACATTGATCTGCGGATATACGCTTTCTCCTTGGCATATAGTGAGATGTCTCCGGTTATTCCGTTCAGTTAGTCTGCGTATATTCGGTTGTTCCATGGTTTCCATTATCCATCGGATATTTAAGTGTATTGTTTACGCAAATGGTCAGTGTGGATTCCCGGAGTAAGTAGCGGAGTCAATACCGAACGTGTTCGGTGCTCAGGTGCTCTTTCATTCCTGCCTCTTTGTCATCCACGTAGACGGTGGTTTCCCAATGGCAACGTTCCAGTTTCAGGTAAATCTCCCGATCTGCCCAATCTTCCGGAATCACTATTTCACGTTGGTACCAGGCGGCTCCCTGATATTCAATTTACGGCTTAAACGGTCACATAGCGTGCCGTATTTTTTTAATTCCTTTACCTCCCTGGTCTGTCGATCCGGGGGAGCATAATGGTTTCAGAGAGCTTGTCCAGATAGAGTTCCGAACTGAGTTTTACCAATCCATCGGATCCAGTTGGAAACGCCACATGCCCGACAAGTCAAGAGCATCATTCGTTAGGGGTTTGCGCCATAGTGGTCATGGCAAGCATCAATCCGGTGGCAAATCGCCCGGTACCGTTTTTGAAAAGATTGTTTCATGATGATAGAATGGTATTCATTAATTTCCGGTAAATTTGTACTCCTTGATGATTGTTATCCATTGAGGCGGCTATATCAAAAGAAGTGTTCGGCTTTTGTTCTATTTCCCAGTCCCAGATGTCCCAGTGCCATCAGGTAGTTGCAGTGAATGCGGTTCTTTTTTATCCATATCGTCTTCCCAAATCAAAAGATCGGGTAAAGATACGGCAAAAATAATCCATCTTGAATCGGTCGAAAGAGATGTTCTTCTCCATAAAGTAATAATTGGTTGAACGGCTGCGTGCCTTTTCTTCCTCTCCCTAATTTCCGGCATGCCAGTCCTTGGTAGAATATTTTATCCGGTTTCTGGTAATATGGCAGCGGCTGGCTGGCTGTTTTCAGAAGAGCTTTTTGACGAGCAGGCTGACGGTTCCCTTGTTGTTGCAGGATATATGCTTTGTAATAATTGAAGTCATTTCCTGTGCCCCCGACAGTTTCCCTTCACCCAGATGGGTCGGGTATATGTAGCATTCATCTATTAAGGCGAGTGCGTCATCATATTTTTTCCGGTTTTATCAACTCCTTTGCCAGTTCCAGGCGTGCCAGCTGATATTGTGCGGGTATTTCCTTTACCTTCTCCTCCTTCCCACGGATGGAATTTTCTTTGGTCTATCCGTCGATTGCTTCCCGATATTGCCCGGTGCCAGTTTGATTCGATACAGTGCGCTTTCTGGACGGTTCCGGGCTGCGATGGCCAGGATACCGGCGTTTATCATACCATAGATTTCCCGAATGATAAAATTGGCAGGGGGCTTTCGCAAGTCTTCACTGAGGGGAATGTCCTTCCGGGGCATTGGGGAAACAATATCGGCCCGGTTCTTTTTCACGGCGGTAACGGCCGGTTCTTCGGCAGTGGCGTAACTATTTGATAGCTTCGGCTGTTTTTCCTAAGACGGATCAGGCACCAACTCTTGTCGCTAATGTAAAGGTGTATCCTGTTCACCGGCAGGTTGGGCAATGGAAATTCGGCTGCAGCCAGTGCTTCTTCAAATCGTCCGGCACCGAAAGTATAGTCGAGTACCAGTGCTTCGTAATCGGGTGCTCCACGTTTCATTAGGATTTCCGGGTTGGATCAATACTGTTTCATCCCGGGTGATCGGGTATTTTTCGGACAAACGCCGAAGTTGAATGCATCCGTCTTCAGGAGATCTTCTATCCGGGCAAACCTCTCTTTTTGTTCGAAGATGGCGGAAGTAGATTGCTTTCGATAACGTCGCGCGGTGGCGCCAGTTCAATCTCGCTTCGGCTTCTTCCCAATTGCTGGAATCTGGGCCCAGCGAATATTTGCCTGCGTCTTGCCATGCCGCGTTCCAACACGATTTATAGAACGAATCGTAGGCCCCATCATCTTTTTTTTCCCTGAAATTTTTAGGAGCAAGTCCGAGGTTATAAAAAGCTTCTCCATCATAGGGGTTAGGATTCTTTTCGGTGAGTCGGGCAATGGCATTCCCGAAAGGCCAGCAGTTCAGCCTGCGCAAGCTTTCCGCGTATCGGCCGCCAGACCATGGCGTTGTTGCAGCATTGCATCTCCATTGATCCCGGCGGGTGCTTCCCGATAATAGTCGGTCCTCGGGCAATAAGTGGCATGACGATATTGTTCGGTGAAATGCGGAGATCCGGTGTCGGAATAGGAAGTTCTTCGTTGTTGTTTGATGCTCTTCCCGTGATTGCAGGCGGTTTGGCACCGCCGGAACTGCACGATTGTTTCCGGTTCGGCCTTCCAACAGCTTTCGTTGGTATGCGTAGGTAATGACTTCCCGCTTCGTGAAGATCATTTGTAAGGGGATCAGCGATTCAAGATACTTGTTCGAAGCGAGGCTACCGGTACCACTAACACCGCTTGACGGACTACGATGCGTAATCGCCCCCCTTTGAGCCGGGTGAGGCAGAAGCAGCCAGAAAAACGACATTCTTCTCCCTTCGGTTTTCCAGATTCATTAAGAGTTCCGGAGGAGGCATTTTTTAACTCCCAATTCCCCGATAAGGCATGAAGTATTGGGTAAGAAATCTTCTCTTCATAAGGTTTACAAACTAACTGAAGTCCGGTTGATTGTCCGTATAGACCCGGGTCATCGTTCCTATGTACCAGACCGTCAGCATCAGTCAGGTTGCGGTCCCATGCCTGTCCGAAAATCCCTGTTTCCCCAGGTCCATTGTTTTCCCGGGAGATATGTGTGATGACCCACATGCAGGACACCTGCCTGTGTATCATTTTCGTACCCGCCTACAAAAATATAGTTGAGCCGGATTGCCATGTAGGAGGTCGGTGGTACGGGGAATATTTTTATATCTGAAATATCCACGCCGGCAGAATAACCATTTTATAGTAGGTTCCGGTAATAGGGATACCGAGACACGTCCCGTTTTCCATGATCGAATACAAGTGCCAAGAATCCGGACGAATATTGACTGATAGCAGTCATTGACCGCTACGGCCGGATTGGCCCACCAAAGGAAAGTTTGTGGAAGCGGAGTCGGGTTGGAAACTTTTCCTTGTATCTCGAGTACGGCACGTCCTGCGGGAGTGTAAACTGGCTGTTTTTTTTGACCGAACATCCGTTCCTTCTGCCCGCTTACTCCAAGGCAACGACACTCGCTCCTTGTTCGATGCTGTAGTCCACCGGCAAGAAGGTAGCTGGGACGGTGATGTTGGAGGCCAGCTGAACTCAATGCCTCCGGAGATCCAGGGACCGGTGAGTCCTACCAGTGCCGGCTTTATTACGTGATTGTAATAGATAAAATGCCGTTTGCTTTACCTTGTCGAATGCCATTTGAATACGTCCTCCAGTTCGGGCAGGATCATGACTTTGATGTATTCGTTCTCCAGCCATACGGCATGATAACTTTTCTCTTCGCAGGTATCTTCAATTTTACTGTCGATGACCGGATACGGATATACACTCCACTGCTTCCCTGGTGACACGTTTCTCCAGGAACATCGGGTTTTTCCTGTGGCGTCCGATGCCATAGGTAGGAGCAGGGATGTGCCTTCCTCCCATACATTAAATACTTTCTTTCATCTTGTTCTATGTATTATTTGATTAATTTTTCTATTTCTCCAGTAAGTTTTCCCTTTTTGTTTTCAGCAGGTTTTGGCGTATGAACAGGAACTGGGCCAGGCAGAGCACGCCACCGCATAGAAAGTCTCGGCACTATACTTTCATTCAATACCGAAGAAGGTATAGGTCAGTATGAAACAAAGCCGCCACCCAAAAGGAAGAAAGGAGAGGCTATACATACCTCGTATTTCACGGAAGATTTCGATAACACCACCCAGACTACCGGGGGTGACATAGCATAGCAAGCGATGGCACTACCAGTAGCGCATGGGTAAACCGCTTACATCCAGAAAGTAGCAGGTTCCCAATAATATAAGGTAAATCAGCGCTAATCCCGCCGAACCGATCAGCATCAGTGTACGACGTCCCCATTTGTTCAATAGTAGATGCGACGAACGTAAATATCACATTAGTGATCCCGGTCACGATGTTCTCATCAGCATCGGAAACGGTATCTCGGTTGATGAAAAGATTCTCGTGGGCATAATTGAAGATAACATTAATGCCGCACCACGCTGGAATATGGCCAGAACGATTCCAATGACCGGGTACTTTGCACATTTCCGGGCGGAAGACCGATTTCATTCGTTGTTTTGCCGGCTTACCTTGAGATTGAGTGAGTTGGTTCAGTTCTTCCAGGGTTTGGCGGGCATATACGTTTTCCTCCGATGCGTCAGCGTCTTTGTGCTTTCTCCTGTTGATGGACGGTAGCCAGCCAACGGGGACTTTCGGGATGATGAACGATAACAGGAAGAAAAATTCCTGCCGGGATCAGTTCTGCCCAGA
>VOFI01000565.1_pt1 | contig 36600 bp, 49 predicted proteins | sample 5384131 | NCBI WGS metagenome assembly VOFI01 (sample SAMN12384728, study PRJNA508395) | human gut metagenome | isolation source: healthy gut H | host: Homo sapiens | reverse complement strand
CCTCAACTATGATGACATCGACGATCCAGACGCCTTTGCATAAACGCTTCGAGACAAAGTGTCCCGAAGTTTGTAACCTGCCGCCTGTATGGGCGGCTTTTTTGTTACCGGGAAAAAACCGGAGAAATGGAGGCTTATATGGCATTTTTCTCATCTGCAATCGACACTTTACAGACCCTCGTTATTGCGCTCGGTGCTGGCCTTGGCGTGTGGGGCGTGGTTAATCTGCTGGAGGGCTACGGCTCGGATAACCCGGGCTCCAAGTCCCAGGGCATGAAGCAGCTCATGGCGGGCGGCGGCATCATTCTCATTGGCACCACGCTGATCCCTCTGCTGTCTGGCCTGTTTTAAGGTAGGCGCTTATGGATTTTCTCACCGACTGGCTCACAAACTGGCTCAAAGAGCTTCTGATTGGCGGAATTATGGGAAACCTCGAAGGGCTCTTTGATACCGTCAATGCCCAAGTCGGAGAGATTGCGGCACAGGTAGGGACTACCCCGGCGGCGTGGCACGCCGGGGTTTTCTCCCTGATCCGACAGCTTTCCGAAACGGTGATCCTGCCGATTGCCGGAATGGTGCTGACCTTTGTTGCCACTTATGAGCTCATACAGATGCTTTTGGAAAAGAACAATATGCACGAGGTTGACGTTGCGAACCTCTATAAATGGATGTTCAAAACAGCCTGTACAATCCTGATCCTGTCAAACACATTCAATATCGTCATGGCCGTGTTCGATGTCTCGCAGAGCGTCATCGCGCAGGCAGGCGGGCTCATTCAAGGCTCTACCGATGTTTCGGCGGATATGCTTGCCGAACTGGAAACCTCGCTGGAGGCGATGGACTTGGGGCCACTTTTGGGGCTGTGGCTGCAGTCTGCGCTCATTGGCTTCACGATGAAGGCAATGGGAATTATCATTTTCGTTTTGGTGTATGGCAGGATGCTGGAAATCTATCTGCTGACCAGTCTGGCCCCCATCCCCGTTGCTACGCTTTCCAACCGGGAGCTTGGCGGCACCGGGCAGAACTACATCAAGTCCCTGTTTGCCGTGGGCTTTCAAGGGCTGCTGATTCTTGTATGTGTTGCAATTTACGCGGTGCTCATTCAAGGCATCGCAACAAGCGGCGATCCCATCGGGGCAATTTGGGGAACTGTGGGCTACACGGTTTTGCTTTGCTTCATGCTCTTTAAGACCGGGAGCATTGCCCAGCGTATCTTTGGCGCTCATTAACAGGAGGTGGTGCTTATGCCGAGAAGATACGGGGCTGATGGAACGCGCTTATGGAATGGAAAAACGCCGGAGGAGTTTACTGAGGCGGATGCTTACCGCTTTATGGCGGAAACAGAGGCCGTCCTGCAAAGAAAAGAGTTGATGGACGACCCCGCCCAGCCTGCTCCGGCAAGCGGAAAGGAGGAATTTTATCTGAGTAAGAAAGACGATGTATTGCTGACCCCGGAGCAGATTGCTGCGGAGGAACGGCGCTGGCTGTTTGATGCTCCCATCGCGGAGCTTGCGGAAGTCAAGGGCGTTAGCATTGATGAGGCAGTAAAAATGCGGACGGATGCCGTCTTGCAGGAGGCGGTTGTTCCGATCACGGTATCTGTCCGCCCGATTGAGCCGCAGGGAAAGTTGATCGGCTTCGCCAGCGTCAATTTTGGCGGTGTGGTCATCGACGATTTTAAGGTTGTGGACGGGAAAAACGGGATTTTTCTCGGAGCTCCCTCTAAACCCGATCCTGCCAGCCGGACGGGATACCGGGCTACGGTTCGGATTCCTGACCGTGCCACACAGGAACGGATTAACGCGGCTGGTGTGGAGGCGTATCATGCGGCGGTGGAACAGCTTGTTGCACGGGCCCAGGCGGTACGGCCTGCCCCGATCAAGGAGCAGATGGCCGAAGCTGCGAAACAAGCTGGAAAAGAAAATGCCGCCCGGCCTGCGCCTGCCAAGACAAAGGAGGCCCGTAATGACCGATAGCCGCACTTTGGGACAAAGTGTCCCGAAGGAGGGCTTGTTTCTCATGGACGGCATTGAGGGCCTGCGTTCTTTGCCAAAACATAGCGTGGATATGCTGCTGACCGATCCGCCTTACGGCACAACCCGGAATTATTGGGATGTGCCCCTGCCGCTCCCGGAGCTGTGGGAGGCGGTGAAATGGGCGGTCAAGCCGAATGGCGCAGTGCTGTTTTTCGCACAGTGCCCCTTTGACAAGGTGCTGGGCGCATCCAACCTCGCCATGCTCCGCTATGAGTGGATTTGGTACAAGGAGCGCGGAACGGGCTTTCTCAATGCAAACCGGGCTCCACTGAAAAAGTCCGAGAATATCTTGGTGTTTTACCAGAAGTCCCCGGTCTACAATCCGCAGTTTACTTATGGCAAGCCTTATACCCGTGTTCATTCCCGAAGCGGTACAAGCTCCAACTATGGGAAATTTGAACGGCAGGGATCGGAGTCCAACGATGGCCGCCGCTATCCCGGAAATGTACTATTTGTGCCTACGGTGTCCGGCGGCATCCACCCCACGCAGAAGCCCGTGGAGCTCTGCGAGTATCTGATCCGCACCTATACCCACCCCGGCGAACTGGTTGCGGACATTTGCGCGGGCTCCGGCACAACCGCGATTGCAGCTATCAATACAGAACGCCGCTTTGTATGCTTTGAAACGGCTCCGGCCTTTTATGCCGCCGCCAGTGAACGCATCCGTGCGGCGCAGGCAGTAAAAAGCTCCGGCGAGAAAGGAGTGTAATTATCCAGCAGTATTCTATCATTTACGCCGATCCCCCTTGGCGCTACTCGGCTAAGAAAGTACAGGGCGCGGCGGAAAATCATTATCCCACTATGAGCATTGAGGATTTATGTGCGTTGCCTGTGGCTGATCTTGCAGCCCCGGACAGCGCACTCTTTTTATGGGCCACTTTCCCGCAGCTCCCGGAGGCGCTCCGGCTGATCGAGGCTTGGGGCTTCACCTATAAATCTGTTGCTTTCGTCTGGCTGAAAAAGAACAAGAAAGCGGATAGCTGGTTTTACGGCCTTGGCTTCTGGACAAGGGGCAATGCAGAAATCTGCCTGCTGGCTACCAAGGGACATCCAAAGCGGCAGGCTGCCAACATTCATCAATTCATCATTTCCCCGATTGAAGCCCATAGCAAAAAGCCGGACGAGGCCCGCGACAAAATTCTTTCCCTGATGGGAGATCTGCCCCGCGTGGAGCTCTTTGCCAGGCAGACCCCGCCCGGCTGGGCTGTGTGGGGAAATGAAGTAACACCAACCATCCCGGACTTTGGGACACATTGTCCCGAAGTACAGAAAGGAGTGTGATCTATGCCCTATGTAAACGTACCAAACGATTTATCCAAAATCAAAACAAAGATGGCTTTCAACCTCACCAAACGCCAGCTTGTCTGCTTCGGCAGTGCGGGCGCAGTTGGGATTCCGGCCTATCTGCTGACCCGTGGCACCCTCGGCAATACCGGGGCGATGTTTCTCATGCTGGGAATTATGCTCCCGGCGTTCCTGCTGGCGATGTATGAAAAGGACGGCTTACCCTTTGAAAAGGTGGTGCGAAACATCATCCGGGCCAAGTTTCTAAGGCCGGGGATCAGGGCCTACCGAACCGAAAACATTTATGCGCCCTTTGCCGGGCCGGGCGCTGGAAAGGAGGATGTGATTGAAAAACACAAAGAAAAAAAACAGAGCCGCCAAGGGTAAAGGCCGGGCGGCTCTGTCTGCCCAACAGACAATCCCGTATCTGTCCATGCACCCGGACGGTGTGTGCAAACTCCCGGGTGGGCTCTATACAAAAACCGTGGAATATGAGGACATCAATTACTCCGTGGCATCCACCGAGGATCAGACCGCCATATTCAGCGGATGGAGCTCATTTCTCAACTACTTTGACAGTTCGCTGCCGTTCCAGCTTTCCTTTATCAATCGCCGTTCCCATTCCCGCAGCCGCTATCAAGTCAATATCCCGATAGCGGATGACAACTATAACAGCGTCCGGGATGAGTTTACCGGGATGCTGAAAAATCAGATCGCCAAGAGCAATAACGGCATTGAACGCTCAAAATACATTACCTTTGGCATACCCGCCGAGGGGATTGCGGAGGCACGGCCCCGTCTGGAGCGTGTGGAGGCCGATGTCATGGGAAACTTTAAGCGGCTGGGCGTTCCCTCGGAGCCGATGGACGGGCGGGCCCGCCTTGCGCTGCTTCATAGCCAGATGCACCCGGGGAGCCGCGAGGCGTTCCGCTTTTCGTGGAAAGACATCCCACAGACCGGGCTTGGCACAAAAGACTTTATTGCCCCGGACAGTCTCGACTTCCGCCAGTCCCGCACATTCCGTATCGGCCAGTATTGGGGCGCGGTGTCCTACTTGCAGATTATGGCATCGGAGCTTTCGGATAAGTTGTTGGCGGAAATCTTGGAGCTGGATGCGGAAATGACTGTGACCATGCACATTCAGACCGTGGATCAGCTCAAGGCAATTAAGACCATCAAGGGAAAAATCTCGGACATCGGAAAAATGAAAGTGGAGGAACAGAGAAAGGCTGTGCGCTCCGGCTATGACCCGGATATTCTTCCCCTGACCTGATTACATTCAGCAAGGACGCAGCGGAGCTTCTGGCTGATTTGCAATCCCGCAATGAACGAATGTTTCTGCTGACCTTTACGGTGGTAAACCTTGCTCCTAACCGCCAGCGGCTGGAAAACGATGTGTTCACTGTGGGCGGTATCGCACAGAAATACAACTGCGCTCTGCGGCGGCTGGACTGGCAACAGGAGCAGGGCTTTGTTTCTTCGCTTGGTCAATCTCTTTAACCATCCTACCAACGTCAAGACGGACAGCCGTGTGGTGTGCATCGTTCTGAAAAACATGGGCGAAAACCTTAGAAAGATTGCAATGCACATTACAAATGAGTTTGTTTCGCAGGCGGTGGATCAGAACTTCCACGAGGGCGCGGCGACTTGGTGCTATTTTGACGAGTTTCATATTCTGCTCCGCGATCCGCTGACGGCCAGCTACTTTGTAGCGGTCTGGAAAATGCTGCGTAAAAAGGATGTGTGCCGTCTGCTTTGACGCAGAACGTCAAAGACCTTTTGGCAAGCCGTGAAATAAATCGCCCCGATCTGTTCCCGGATTCTCCCTATGTGAACAAAGTACATTACCGGGAAACCCGGTGATTACGAAGTGCCCGGAGAATATCTGGACGATGAAACCTTTGCTGCAATGCTTGCCGAAACGCAGAAATACATCGGCTATCCCTATGTGTGGGGAGGCAGTTCCCCCGCCACTTCCTTTGATTGCTCGGGGGTACGTTTCGTGGGTCATCAATCATCTGGAATGTGGGCAGGCTGGGCGCCCAGGGGCTGGAACGCCGACCAGCTCTCCCAAACCCGGGATCAGGTGGGCCTATGACACGCCGGGCGTGAGCCATAACATTTATGTCGGTGACGGAAAATGCTGCATTGCGGAGATCCCATCGGCTACACAAATTTGAATACAAGCTACTGGCAATCTCATTTTTACGCCTACGGGCGTTTACCGTGGACAGGAGGTTTTGAAATGGCAACTACCAAAAGCATGAAAATTCAGGCCGAGATTGATAAGGTCAAGGCCAAAATCAGTGAACAGCAGGCCCGGCTCAAGGAGCTGGAGCAGAAAAAAGCTGGAGGCGGAAAACAGCGAGATCGTGAATATGAAACACTTTCGTATGTTGGCGGCGGGGCTTTGCTCCGCCGTTCTTTTTATGCGGCTCTGCGATTCCAGCCTACGCCTATTCGGACAGTGGGAATGAGGAACCGCCTGTTGTGGAAGAAACTCCGGCCACGGAGCCGGCACCTACCATTACCCCGGGCGAGGGCTTTTCGGAGGATGGAAACCTTGTGACCCGCGATCTGCTCTACGATGCCGCAACCAACAAACAGTTCATCACGGTGGAAACCAGCGGCGGCAACACCTTTTACATTGTCATTGACTATGACAAGCCTGTGGACGAGGACGGCGAACAGTATCACACCTACTTTCTGAACATGGTGGATGAAGCCGATCTGCTGGCGGCACTGGAGGCCGCTGGCGGAGAACTTCCGGCCTGCTCCTGCACAGAAAAATGTGCGCCCGGAGCCATCCATACGGATTGCGAGGTCTGCGCGGTCAACATGACCGAGTGTGCTGGCACAGCTCCCGAACCCGCCCCGGTGACGGAACCTGTGGAGGAGCCGGAACCCGAACCCCAGCAAAAAGCAATACCGGGACACTTCTGCTGATTTTGGCAGTGGCTGTTCTGGGCAGCGGTGCAGGCTGGTACTTCAAAATCTACCGCCCGAAGCATGAAAAAGCTGCTGTACCCGAAGAGGATTACAGCGAGGAACTGGCTGATTATGACGATCCCGAGGATGACGGGCCGCCGTGGGACGAGGACGATACCGAAAGCGAGGATAATGAATGAGATTTACCAACAACCCCTATGAGGGATTTATGAAAGAAAAAAGCTACTTTAAGGGTGTGCCGCCCCAGCCTGCCGCCGAAGGGCTCCCGTTGTGACGGCTGCCCTTACTGGCGCGGGATCGGCTGCGTGTTCTGCTACCGGGACTGCGGCTGCCTGCCGCTGGATTGCGAGTGCTATATGCTGGGGAAATGCTGGACAGGCGCTTATTGCCGCTATTTCCGCGAGGCAGTTTTGCCCCTTGATCCGGCGTTGGAGGCTGCGCTGCTGACAGAGGGGCCAAGGCCGGATTTCAAGGCTTGCCCGGTATGCGGCAGAGCCGTGGCTCCCGATGGACGGCAAACCTATTGTTCGGCGGCCTGTGCAAAAGCGGCACACCGCAGACAGCAGCGGGAATATATGCGAAAAAAAAGCGGGGCTGATGTGTTGACAATTAGGACACCCCAAACCCGCCTATGACAAGGCTTTTTAAGGCCCTTTTCTGCGGGAGGTGTATGTTTCTATGTCCGGCCCTGTTTCCGTGAGATGCTGTCAACATTTTAGCTGCCGGGGCTTTGGGACAATTTGTCCCAAAGTTCCGGCTTTTGTGGAAGGAGATACTATGCCGAAATATTATCCGATCAACGAAGAAGCCGCAAAGCGGGCAAAAGATATGAACAGCTTTTCCGACTATCAGCCGGGCTCCGCTACGGCGGGCTACCGGGCAATGGTCGATGAAGCGTATGCAGCGGCGGAACGCCAGAAAGCGCGTGTCGATCCCATGTACCATGATAAGATTGACACACTGGTGGATCGCTATGCCCGGAAACTTGCCGAAAATCTGAATGAACGCAATGTGATTGATGCCCGCGTACCCTCTATTCTGATCTCTGGGGGCGGCAACTTCCCTGTGGCAAAGAAGCACAAGCAGAACGCCGCCCGGGATCGCAACTATGGAGAGTATGCGGAGATTTCAAAGCTGCTTGATAAAATCCGCTCTGTTGGAATGGGTGGGATCAGCGCGGATGACGATCTGGCCGTGGAAAAGCTGACAAAAAAGCTGGAGGGGCTGGAGTCCCTGCAGGCCACCATGAAGGCGGTCAATGCGTATTTTCGGAAACACAAAACGCTGGACGGCTGCCCGGAGCTTACGCCGGAGCAGGCAGAAAAGCTCAAAGCAGATATGGCGCAGTCATGGCACTTGGATAAAAGCAAGCCGTACCCCGCCTATCTGCTTTCCAACAACAACGCCAACATCCGCCGTGTGCGCCAGCGCATTGAGGAACTGAGCAGCCGCTCCGAGTTTGCTGGCTGGACATTCCCCGGAGGTGAGGCCAAAATCAACGAGGCTGAAAACCGTTTGCAGCTTATTTTTTGAGGAAAAGCCCGATGCCGATCAGCGGCAGGAACTGAAAAGCAACGGCTTTAAGTGGGCTCCCAGCCAAGGGGCATGGCAGCGGCAGCTTAACCAGAACGCCATCCGTGCTGCGGCCCGGATAGACTTTCTGCGGCCCGAGGACGGTACAAGCCCCTATCAGCTCCAGCCGTTTGTGAAAAGAGAAAACAAAGAAATGTCTCGATGATGGGAGGTGTACTATGGACAAAAATCAAGGCTATGCTATTTTGAAGGCGGTCATGCTGGAAAATGGGCGGGGATTTGCATTGGGCGAACATCCCACCGCGCCATCCCGCTATGTCACATGGGCCTGCTATGATGACAAGGACGGCCAGCGGCAGTACGAATGGGGTCACTATGGAAATGACCGCACCGCGATGGAACAGGATTTTACAGACCGGGTGCAGGACTATCAGTGTATTTATAACGTGGGGATCAGGCAGACCGAGGCTCCCGGCCTTTACAAGTATTATTCGACCCAGCGGCCTGTGGACATCGGGACATTCCCGAAGCCGCCTTATAACAAGCCGGATGAAATCTTCAATTACGATCAGCGCATCCCGGTGGAAAATGGCTCGTTCTTGGCTTGGGGCTATCTTACCTATACCCGCCCGCTAACGGAAAAACAGGCATCCGACTATGAGCTGCGTTCTGCGCCTGATAATCCCGACAGGCCCCGCCCGATTGCCGAGCAGATGAAAAACGCGGCAAAGTTGGCCGAGGCAGATCGCGGCTCAGAGGCTCCGGCTCCCCAGCGCAGGCAGCCTGACCGTGGCGATAGATAAGGAGGTGCGTATATGGAAAAGAAACGTGAACAGGAATTGTCTGTACTGGAGGTGCTGCGCCTGCACCGTGAATTTCATTTGCCGCACCCTGTTCCGGCAGACGAACAGGAAAAGCCGCTGGATAAGGTAAAGGAGCCGCCCCGCGCCTGCCGCAGCAGGGATCGTGAGGAGCGATGACAAAAAAGCGCCGCCGTCCGATCCATCTTCATGTGATGGTGTCGGAGGCGGAGCAGGCCCTGATCCAAGAACGTATGGCGGAGGCTGGCATCCGTAATATGGGAGCCTATATGCGGAAAATGGCCCTGAGTGGGTATGTGCTTCATGTTGACCTTTCGCCTGTTCGTGAGCTGGTTTCGCTCCAACGGCGCTGCTCCAACAATCTGAACCAAGTGGCAATTCAAGCCAACACCTACGGCGCGATTTATCCCGAAGAACTCGCGGCCTTGCAGCGGGACTATGCCGCTTTGTGGGGGCCGCTGTCTGATCTCTTGAAACAGCTCTCCGCGCTGGTAGAAAATACTGTTTGCCGGAAGGAGGGATTTTTACGGCGACCACCTACATCCGCCCTTATAAAACAGCGGCGGGAAAAAGTGCAATTCAAACGATGGAGGATCGTTTCACCTATGGCCTGAACCCGGAAAAGCTGGGAGCCGTATCTTCCTATCTCTGCGATCCGAACACGGCTCCCGCCGAGTTTCTTCTGGTAAAAAGTCAATACCTTGCAGAGACAGACCGGGCCGTATCTCGCGGGACCCTGTTCTTTCAGATCCGGCAGGCATTCCTGCCCGGAGAGGTTACGGCGGAAGAAGCAAACCGTATCGGCTATGAAACGGCGATGCGCTGGACAAAGGGAAAGTATCAGTTCTTCGTCTGTACGCATACCGACAAGGCCCATATCCACAATCACATTTATTTTAATGCAACGGCCTTTGACCGCTCCCGGAAATTTCATAATTTTATTGGTTCGTCCTTTGCCCTGCGGCGGCTCTCTGACCGCGTGTGCATCGAACATGAATTGTCTGTCATTCAAAATCCGCGCCAGCACAGCAAGGGCCGCTTTCTTCACTATGGCCAGTGGATCGGGAAAAAAGCCGCCCTCTGCCAAGCAGCGGGTGCGGCTGGCTGTTCTCGCCGCTTTGGAGAAAAAAGCCCACGGACTTTGCCGACTTTCTTCGTCTCATGGAGGAGTCCGGCTTTGCCGTAAAACAGGGGCGCGGCGGTGTCATCTCATTCCTTGCGCCCGGACAGGAAAAACCGACCCGGCTCCGGGCTTCTACACTGGGAGCCGGATTTGACCCGGAGGACATCAAGGCGGTAATTGCCGGGGAACGTCCGATCCCCGAGCTGCCAGAGGAGCCCACGGTTCCGCCACGGCGAGTTAATCTCATCATCGACATTCAAGAGCGTATGGCCCAGGGCAAGGGCCCGGCCTATGAACGATGGGCCAAGGTCTATAACCTAAAACAGATGGCGGCTGCGCTCCAGTATTTGCAGGAGCATCATCTGACAGACTATGCGGCACTGACGGCCCGCACCGAGGCTGCTGTGGATCACTTTCACAAGCTGTCTGACGAGCTCCGCACAACGGAGGAGGCTCTTTCCAAAACCTCGGAGCTGATGGCTGCCACGGTGGACTATGCCAAGACCCGCCCGGTGTTCGATGGGTACAAGGCTGCGCGGTACAGCAAAAAGTATCTGGCCCAGCATGAAGTGGAGCTTGCCACTTACCGGGCGGCAAAGGATACTATGAACACCATACTGAACGGCGCAAAGCTCCCTAAGATTGAAGCACTAAAAAAATCCCGCCGTGAGCTGGCGGGACAAAAGAAAGAGCTTTATGCAGAATACCGGGATGCCCAGCGGCAAATGCGGGAGGCCGTGGCGGTAAAAGCAAACATTGATCATCTGCTCGGCATAACAGACGAGCGTGAAAATAAGGCCCGGGAACGATAGTGACGGGCCGCAGACTACGGTGCAGCGCACCGGGACTTTGGGACAATTTGTCCCGAAGTACAGCGGGTTTGGGGAGCTCCCCAACAAGCATTTTTGCGGGCCCTGCGCCCTGCAAAAATTTCGGAGTGTGGCCACACCCGAATTGCTTGCCAAAACGCGAAACCCGCAACATGGCGCAAAAAACGGAGGTTACGCTTTCTTTTACGTTTCCTCCGTTTCTTTCGATGCTTTCATCGCTTGGATTGTAGCTTCAACGATTTTCAATTCTCTTTCGTCCAAGGCGTTCAACATGGCATCAATCCGCTTTCTGCACTCGCTCCCGCTGTTTTGGGACGGGTAAAAGTATTGATCCACCGATATATCAAACATTGTGACCATCTGATAAAAGGTGTTGAAGCTTGGATGCTGACCGTCATTTTCATTATACATAATGGTACGCGGAGCGCGGTCAACAATATAGGCCAGTTGCTCCTGTGTCATGCCGCTGGCTTCTCTTGCACGCTTGATGGCGAGCCCTATATCGTGAAAATCAAAGCGTCTTTCATCTCGTTCTATCTTCATAACATCACCTGATATGATTTTACATTTCATGTGATATTATTTGAACGACTATGTATTTCATGCTACTGACTATTTAATTTCACCACATTTTATAATTCAACATAAAATAAGACGAGCGCCAGAGTTCCCTCTGGCGCTCATTTTACTTTCGCTGTGCGTTTTTTCTGTACTCTAGTGGCAACAATCCCGTGCTTTTTCGGAATAATTCTGCAAATCGGCTTGAAGTGGAATAGCCTACTGTTTGGGCAACTTGTCCGACTGTCAGCTCTGTATATGCCAGCAGATATTCTGCTTGGCTCATGCGCCGCTGTTGAACATATTCCGTGATGGTGCAGTCGTAGTATTTCTTAAAACAGCTTTTGAGCTTTGTCGTTCCCATACAGGCAATCTGTGTTAGCCGCTCCAGAGGAATATCAAAAGCATAGTGGTCGCTAAGATAAGCGGCAACTATTTGGAGATTTTCTATATCCTGTTGAGAGAGCTTATGGGCTGGTTTATCAGGATGTTTCTTCTGATATTCCACCACCATTGAAACAGCTTCTGCGACTTTACCCTCATAAAAAGTTTTGCTGCAATCCCTTCCCCGCGATAGTCCTTGATTTCTGTGAGTAACCGTGACATTTCTGGAAAGTCGGAAGTCTGGTCAATCTTCCGAAATGCATCCACAGGATTGATCTGTGCCTCCGGGTACAGTTTTTCAGGTACTCCTCATAATATGCCGGTGCAATCTCAATCCCAACCGAACGGATTGGAATATTTTTGTGTATCAAAGCCTTGTATGGAGCGTAGCTTCCAATAAATGTTTTGATACAACCGGCAGACAGCCTACGGTATGGAGATAATTCCTCCCCGGAAATAGAGTCATACCGAGTGATACTCAGACATTCCGGCAGGGAACATTCCAACATGAAATCTTCGTGGAAGAAAAGTTGTGGATTTTAATATCATATAAGTCTTTCTGTCCATAAGTCCAGTAGGAGCCTTCTCCAACTTCGGGAGAAAGTTTCCAGCAGTCACCTAATGCCCCATATTGCTGGTTGTCTGGGTCACGGATAAAACCGTGTTCAATCAGCAACGGTGTATAAAACTGGTCAATAATTTCAGACATGAAAACAGACCATCTCCTTTTTGCAACGATTAGACGAACTTTTGAAAGGAACAGACGAACATCGCCGGGACCTATTGAATGTTGTTCGATAAATGCGTATTGTATTAGACAGTGGTTATAGCTATCTAACCGTAGAATATCACAAGCCATTTGTCGAGTCAAGACAATGAAAGGTAGGAGGTCAAAATGAGTAATCAAGTAAATTCTATGAACAAAGGTCTGACAGTGAAAGACCTTGTAACAACAGGTATTTTTACTGCACTGTTATTTGTTTTTGTATTGGTGGGCGGCGTTTTTTTTGCAACGAATCCTGTACTTACTTTTTTTCATGCCGGCAGGAGGTGGGCTGCTTGCTGGCCCCATTTATCTTTGCTGATTGCAAAAGTACATAAGCGTTGGAGCCTTTCTATAATGGGCGTTATCATGGGTATTATTTGGTTCGTGACCGGTATGCACTGGGCTTTTGCATTGGGCTACCTGATCATGGCGATTGTCGCGGACTTTGTTGCTGGTGCAGGGCAGTACAAAAGCAAAAAACTCAACAGTCTGTCTTACATCCTGTTCTCCCTCGGCGGTACTGGATCGTATATCGTTTTCTTTGCTGACCCCAATGGTTGGGCGCAGACCATGTTGGGGAATGGAACCGAACAGAGCTACATCGACACCATGCAGGCAACCGCCAACACAGGCATCCTGATTGCCATGTTTGCCGCCGCTATCATTACATCGGCAATCAGTGCCTTTGTAGGCTGCAAAATGCTGAAAAAGCAGTTTGAAAAGGCGGGTATCACAGCATGAGCGGTAAACGCCACAAGAAAGAGCTTTGGCTCGACCCACGGGCCAAGCTCTTTCTTATTCTTATGTGTGTTTTATCGTCCATGTTTGCGCCCTCACTTGCATATCAATTTATCCTTGTTATGCTGATTGCGATATTGGGGGCTTTCTTTGGAAAGTGGAAATATGTCATTAAGGCTGTATGCTTTTATGCGGTCATCTGTGCCCTGACAGTTTGGATCATGGCAGAAATGACAGGCACGCTGCGGACAATGTTTATTGCCTTTTTAGGCTTGTTTCATAAGGTCTATGCGTGCGGAACCTTGGCTGGGATTGTTCTGACTACTACAAAAGTCAATGAGTTCCTGTCTGCTATGAACCGTGTCCACGCACCCAAAAAGTTAGTAATTCCTATGGCAGTTATGCTACGGTACATTCCAACTATTCAAGAGGACTGGCGCTATATCAAGGACGCTATGCGGATGAGAGATGTTTCACCTTCTCTGGCGAGCTTTTTAGCACATCCGGGCATGACAGTTGAGTGTATTTATGTGCCTTTGTTGATGGCAGCTTCAAAAGCAGCGGATGATCTTTCTGTTGCTTCTGTCACCCGTGGAATTGAAAATCCCAATCCACGCACCTGTCTTGTCCAGATAAAATGCGGAATTTCCGATTGGGGCGTCATGGCCGTTGCCGTAGCTTATCTGATTTTTGAATTATGTGTGCGAGGAGGTGTGATCGGTTGATTGAGTTTGAAAATGTATCGTTTTCCTATACAGGACAGGAACATGGCGGGCTGCATGACATCAATTTGAAAATTTCGGACGGAGAATGCGTCCTGTTCTGTGGCCGCAGCGGGTGCGGCAAGACAACGATCACACGGCTGGTGAACGGCTTGATCCCTCAGTTTTATCAGGGGAGCTTCATGGCCGTGTGCTGGTAGATGGTCAGGAGATCAGCAAGCTCCCCATGTACCAGATCGCTGCTAAAGTCGGCTCTGTGTTCCAAAACCCCAGGACGCAGTTTTTCAATGTGGACACGGACAGCGAAATCGCCTTTGGGATTGAAAATGAAGCTCGCCCTCCTGAGAAATTGGCTGAGCGAGTAGAGCAGACAACTGAAGATTTGCATATTCAAAAAGCTACGAAACAGAAATATTTTTGAGTTGTCCGGCGGAGAAAAGCAGAAAATCGCCTTTGCTTCTGTTTATGCCATGAACCCACAGATTTATCTATTGGATGAACCATCCTCTAATCTGGATATGACTTCGATCCAGGAACTAAAGGAACATTTGCGGCTGATAAAAAAACAGGGCAAAACAGTTTTGATAGCGGAACATCGTCTGTCCTACCTGATGGAGTTGGCTGATCGAATTGTTTATCTGGAAAAAGGAGAAATCAAAGGAATATACACCCCGGAAGAATTTTGGCAGCTATCTGAACCTGATCGTGAACACATGGGGCTGCGAGCTGTTGATCTACAGGCGGTATTCCCGCAAAAAGCCCACTTGCCTGCGCCTCCCCCTGTATTGGAGCTGCGGAATGTGACGCTCCGTTACAAGAAGCAAACAATTTTGCATGACATTGAGCTATCCGCCGGAAAGGGCGAAGTGATTGGTGTTGTCGGCCACAACGGAGCTGGAAAGACTACATTTTCCCGCGCTCTCTGTGGGCTTCACAAAGACTGCGATGGACAATTTTTGTGGGAAAGCGAGCCGATTGAGCGTAAGGAAAGGCTGAAACGCTCTTACATGGTTATGCAGGATGTGAATTATGAACTTTTCGCCGAGAGCGTGGAGGCGGAGTGCTCCTTTGGTATACGCAATCCAGATCAAACACTGGTAAATGCAACTTTGGAGGAATTAGACCTTACCCAATATCGGGAGCGCCATCCAAACACGCTTTCTGGCGGTCAAAAACAACGGGTGGCGGTAGCCGTCAGTATGATTTGTGGGAAAGACTTGCTTGTATTTGATGAACCGACCAGCGGTCTTGACTTTGACAGTATGACGCAGGTGGCGGGACTGATTCGACGCTTATCCGATATGGGAAAGGTCATCTTCATCGTCACCCATGACTTTGAATTTGTCTGCCGCACCTGCTCCCGGGTCCTGCATTTTGACGAGGGCGAGATGCCCGGTGATATACCCGTTGTGATGGACGCCCTCCCGAAACTGAGAGAGCTGTTCTCTGTTTCAAATGGAAAGGAGAGGTGATCTATGAAACAGAAAAAAGAAAACAGAGTAGCTTTGCTGCTCCACTGGGCCGGTGGCCAGAAAAAATCTGGCTGTTCCTGGCAATCCTGCTGTCCATGTGCAGTGGGCTTTGCATTATTGTTCCGTATATTGGGATTTACAGGCTGATGGATGCCACATTTAACAATGCCTGCACAAAAAGAACTTGTGGTACAGACTGTGGCAATGATTGCCGCCGCTGTCACCCTGCGTTTTGCATTATTCGGCTGTTCCGGCGTGGCAGCCCATAAAGGCGCATACGGCGCACTGTTCAAAGTGCGCTGCATGGTTGCGGAACACATGGCCAGAGCGCCTTTGGGGGCCTTGAATGAACGGCGCACCGGGGATATAAAAACGGTTCTGAATGAAGATATTGAAAAGTTGGAGCTGTTTCTGGCCCATAACCTTCCTGATCTTGTGTGCTATCTGGTGGGGCCGGTAGTCATCTTTATTTATCTGATGACCGTCAATATTCCTTTGGCATTGATTTCCCTGGTTCCGCTGATCCTTGCTGTTGTTGTAATGGGGATGATGTTCCGCAACACGGATGACCTGATGGACCGGGCCAACCGCTCCATTACCACACTGAACTCGGTCATGATCGAGTACATCAGCGGCATGAAGCTCATCAAGGCATATAACATGGGGAGCAAGTCCTTTCAAAAGTTTTCAGACGCTATCCAGGAAGAAAACGCCATGTGGAATGAAACTTCCCGGCGCATGGGGCCACCTTATGCGGCCTTTGTTGTTATCATCGAATGTGGGATGTTGATGATGGTTCCAATCGGCGGGATGTTTTTCCTGAGAGGCTCCCTGACTGCCAGCGCATTTTTGCTGTTCGTCTATGTAGGTTCCATGTATCTGACGGAAATACGCCCCCTACAGGAACTGGGGACTAATTTTGCCAATGTGCTGAACGCTGTTACTAAGACCAAAGAGATACTGGATATTCCAATTTATGAGGGTGGAGCGGACTTTCCCAAAAATCACGATATTGAACTTCGGAATGTCCGATTTTCCTATGACGGCAAGACCGATGTACTGCAAGGTGTTAATCTCAAAATTAATGATGGCGAACGCATGGCTCTTGTGGGACAGTCTGGTGCCGGTAAAAGTACCGTGATTGAGCTGATTTCCCGGTTCTATGATGTGCAGGAAGGCGAAGTGCTGATTGGCGGCAAAAATGTCAAGGAGCTTGACTACGACACCATCTTGAGCAATGTGGCTATTGTGTTCCAAAAGACCTTCCTGACCCGTGACAGCGTTTTAGAAAATATCCGCATGGGCAGTAACGCCACTCTGGAAGAAGTGCGGGCTGCCGCAAAAGAGGCGCAGATTGATGATTTCATCATGTCTTTGCCGGATGGATATGACACGAAGGTGGGCAGCTTCGGCTCTCGCTTCTCCGGCGGTGAAAAACAGCGGATTGCCATTGCCCGCGCTATCCTGAAGAATGCCCCCATTTTGATCTTAGACGAGGCCACAAGCGCCTCTGACCCGGAAAATCAGATGGAGATTGATAAAGCTATTCAAAATCTATGCAAAGGCAAAACAGTCATTGTAGTAGCACACCGTTTGAGTGCTTTGAAAATGTGCAACCGGGTGGCTGTGGTTGAAAATCACACAATTACCTGTGTCGGAACCCATGAGGAAGTCCGAAAGAACAATGCTTACTATCGGAAGGCGTGGGAGGACTACGAAACAGCCCGGAATATTACTTATCAGTTGGAGGGAGGCGAGCAGCATGAGTGAGCATGATGTATTGAAAAAGAACCGTAATTTTTATATTGGCGTTGGCGGGACTGTTTTGGAAGGGCTTCTCTCCGGCAGCTTGTTCCTGCTTCTTTACTCGGTCATGCAGTTTTTGTGGGCGGGACAGTTTGACATGAACCGTGTCCTGGTTCTGACCTGTGTGATCGCGGTGGTTTTTCTTCTCCGTATCCTGATTTACAGCTATGGCTACACCAAAGCCCAGATCGGCGGCGCAGAAGTCAGCAAAAATATCCGGCTTTTTATGGGTGACCATTTGAAGCGTATCCCCCTGTCCCGGTTTACCCAGGGGCAGACCGGCGACTACATCAATACCATCACCAGCGATGTCAATAACTATGAAAAGATCCTGACCCATAAGATCGGTGATATGGCAAAGAGTTTTGCCCTGTCATTGATGTTGATTGTCTTTGTTATGACGCTTTATGTTCCGGCTGGAATTATCCTGCTGATAGCAGACCTTCTTTTTAATCCCCGGCCTGTGGCTTTCCTTCCGTATGGTTCGGAAGTATGGTAAAGAAAAGAATGATATTTGTGCAGAGAATGTCAGCAGCATTGTGGAGTATGTGTCTGGTATTCAAACTTTCCGGGCCTATGGCGTAGGTGGTTTGAAGAATAAAACCGTTATCAACGCCATGCGGGAGTTTTGCCGGATCAGCTTTGTATACGAAGCAAAGGTGCTTCCAATTGGTGCGGGCTTTGGCATTTTAAGCTGGCTGTCCTGCCCGCTTGTTATCTGGCTGGCCTATGCACCCTGGGTCGCAGGGACACTGAACACGGTGGACTACCTTTTGATTTGTATGCTGCCCCTGTTCTGTGCAAAGCTGGCTAACTCGATTTTTGTAGACCTCACCAGTTATAAGAACCTGATGATCTCGAAAAACAAAATCTTGAGTGTAATGAATGAGCCGGAGGAAACTGGCAGCATGGAGCCGCTTCACACAGCTACTCATGAAATCACATTTGACAATGTAGATTTTGCATATGTTCCCGGTGAACCGGTACTAAAACACGCCACCTTTACGGTGCCAGATCAAAAGCTCACGGCCATTATCGGAGACTCTGGCTCCGGCAAATCTACTATTTTGAACCTGATTGCAAAATATTATGAAGCAACGGGCGGGATGATTTCTATTGGCGGTAAACCCATTAACCATGTTGCCGCAGAGCGTGTACTGGAGCAAGTTTCTATGGTAGATCAGGATATATTTCTCTTTTTGACGATACCATCCGGGACAATATCCGACACGCCCGCCCTAATGCTACGGACACGGAAATCGAGGCCGCCTGCCGGGAGGCTAACTGTGACGGCTTCATCCGTAAGATGGAAAAGGGATACGATACGCCGACTGGCGAGAATGGAAATCTTCTCTCTGGCGGTGAGCGTCAGCGAATTTCCATCGCCCGCGCTATACTGAAAAATAGCCCGATCCTGCTCTTGGATGAAGCAACAGCATCTCTTGACATTGAAAATGAGCTTGCCGTAAAGCAGGCCATCGCTAATCTATTAAAAGAGAAAAAGACTGTGGTAATGATTGCTCATACCCTTTCCATCGTCAAAAACGCTGATCAAATTCTTGTAATGGGTGATGGCAGGATTGCTGAATCTGGAACCCACGAGGAATTGCTTGCGAAAGGCGGAAAATATGCTGCTATGTGGAACGCAGAGCAAAAAATATCGGCTTGATAGAAGCTAAAGAAGAATAATTGCATAGCGCATGAACCTGCCCCGACTACGGGGAAAAAAAAACGCTGGCTGGGGCAGGTGATTTTGCGCGCCTATTTTAAGTTATTATCCTAACGGCGGTTTTGAGAAATCAGAGCCGCCGTTTCTTTGCGTTTACACAAACCTATGACGACTTGCAGGGACACGGTAGCCGATGGGAGGTTAATTTGCCGTGTCCTTTTCTCTTTTTCGCAGTATCCATGATCTGCACCAGCTAAAAAAAGCGTAGCCCCTCCATCGGAGCAGTCCGGCTTTGAATGTGAAATTAAACAGTACATAACCGATAATACTATTTTCGTGCGCTTGTGCGGCCTTGTGTCACGCAGGCGCATTTTGCTTTCCAGACTTCGAGACAAAGTGTCCCGAGGTGCGGTGCCGTTCTCCGCCGTTACTCCATTTCGTTTCCGACCAACCCCGAACAAACTGAAATGGAGGATTTTACGATGACTACTATCAATTTGAAAGATATATATTATTGGTACACGCAGGATCAGCTTATCGAAGTTTCTGACGAGGTTGCCGAGGTATTCAAGGCCGATGCCCGTTATGAAATGGCCTACCAGCGGCGGCTCTCCCGGCACAAGGCACAGTATTCTTTGGACTGCGATGACGGGATTGAGTATTCCGCTTGCCTGCATGAGCCGACCCCGCAGGAACTCCTTGAACGGATGGAAACCTTTCTTCGTTTGTGGAACGCTCTCAATTCCCTGCCGGAGATTCAGGGCCGTAGAATTGACGCACATATCATTCTTGGCAAGTCGATTAAGGAAATTGCCGAGGCCGAGGGCGTACATGAGGAGTCTATTCGCCAGTCGATCAAGCGTGGCCTTGAGCGCATGAAAAAAACTTTTTGATTTTTTCTTCTTAACCCACTTGGAATTGATGAAAAAATGTCTCGGTTTATGAGAGGAGGTTTTCTTCCTAACGCAAGGGAATAACGGCAACCCTGAGTAAGTTCAGGGAGCCAGACGGTGGGTGCGCAGTGACATTTCCAAAAAGAGATTGAGCGAACAACACCAACAGCGTAAATGGGCCCGGCCATCCCAAGGCCATGATCCGGCGCTGAACAGGTTGGCTGCCTGTTCCTCCGGGCGTGTCGCTTTACTTGCGTTGAGAGCGCCGCACAGAAAATAAAGATTGTCTTTGGACAGACCAAGTAAATATGTGCGGCGCTCTCTAATATTCAAAAACTATAATAAACCTCGAGACAAAGTGTCCCAAGGTGGAGTAAGGCAACAGGCCAGCATCCCGGTGGTGCTGGCCTGTTGCGTTTCCCCACCAAACAGCGGGAGACGTTCTATCAATCTGCGAAGGAGGTTTACCGTGAAATTAACTACACAGGAACTTGAACAAATGAAAAGCGTTGACATTGGCGCGGTGGCTGCCGAGTCCCTGCCTGATGTGAGCGGTATGACCTTTGACAATGCGCTTTCCCGAAAGGAGCGCATCTCTCGATTTTTGCAGACTGTCAAAAATCCATACTGCTTTTGCATCGGTGGTGTTGGCGTGAAAATTGAATTTGCTGAAAGCGGGCCATCTCTCCAAGATAAGCTGACGGATTTCCTGCTGCGGCAAAGAAGCGGGCTGTAACTTCAGTTACAGCTCGTTTTGCTTCTTCGAGACAAAGTGTCCCGAAGCGGAGGCATCCTTGTTGTCCTCCCCGGACAGAGTTATAATATAAGTGTAATGTGATAGGGAAGGAGGAACAATGGCACGAGCAAAAAACAGAGGGTATCAGCAGAGTTTCTCTCCCTCTTACACAATCCGCCGCTGGCGGCTGGGCATCTATATCCGGCTTTCAAAGGAAGATTTGAAAAAAGGAAAAGACGATAGCAACAGCGTAAAGAACCAGCGTGACCTACTGAACGATTTTTACCGACGCAACATTGACGAGTTTGAAAGTATCACGGAATATGTGGATGATGGGCATACTGGAACGGACGCTAACCGTGAAGATTTTCAACGGCTCTTGGCGGATGTCATGAGTGGTAAAATCAACTGCGTTATAGTAAAAGACCTGTCCCGCTTCGCACGAAATTATAGCGATGCCGGAAGTTTGATCGACAACCTGTTTGTTCAAATGGGTGTTCGCTTTATCAGCCTTGCTGAGAATGTGGATAGCTACAAGAACCCCGACAGCGTTTCAAATATCATCGTTCCCATTACAAACGTGATGAACGATAATTACTGCTATCAGACTTCCAAAAAGATCCGGCAGGTGTTTGATTACAAGCGGCGCAACGGCCAGTATATCGGAGCATTTGCTCCTTACGGCTATGTAAAGCACCCAAAGGACAAGCACAGGCTGATTGTTGATCCCGATGCTGCTGAAAATGTCAAACTCATTTTCACAATGCTTATTCAAGGGTCATCAAAACGTGCTATCGCGTTGTACCTGAACGAACACGGCGTACCGAGCCCCTCGGCTTACAAGGTACAAAAGGGCTTGCCTGTTTCGACAAGAGGGTATGACGATCCTATGTGGGGAGCACGCATGATCCACTCCATTCTTACCAATCCGACCTACACCGGGGACTTAGCCCAAGGCCGGAGCCGGGTGAAAAGCTACAAGGTACACCAGATTGAAGCTGTTCCCCGTGAGGAATGGGTGGAAGTGGCTGGAACGCATGAGGCCATTATCGACTATGAAACTTTCGATAAGGTGCAGGCTCTCCTACAGCGTGATACCCGTACTTCCCCGAAAGGCCGTGAGGTGCATTTATTCAGCGGCTTTCTGAAATGTGCCGATTGCGGGCGGGCCATTACTCGATGCGTTAGCAAGAACAACAATGTATATTATTCTTGCTCACTACAAAAACCGCTCCCGGACGGCCTGCACCATGCACTCTATCAAGCATGAACGGCTGGAGGCCGCTGTCCTGTTCGCCGTACGGCAACAGGTACATCTAGCGGTTTCCTACTCGGAAATCGTCACACAGATCAATTCCGCTCCAATCAAAAAAAGCCAGTCTTACCGACTGGACGATCTGATAGCTGCAAAAGAGCGGGAACTGACAAAGATAACACGCTACAAGCAGTCTCTTTATCAAGACTGGAAAGACGGTGAAATCACCCAGCAGGAATACCGGGATATGAAGGCCGACTATGAACGGCAGACATCTGATATTTCCGCAGTGCTTACCCGGCTGAACGCTGAACGCGCAGAACTGGCAAATGGTGTAGATAACGAGCATCCTGCACTGGTAGCCTTTATGAAGTATCAGAACATTGAAGCCCTCAACCGTGAAATCTTGGTTGAGCTTGTGGACTATATCAAGGTCTATGAAAACGGCAATATCAGCGTGAAATTCAAATTTGCTGACGAGCTCCGCAAGATTGCCGAGTACATTGAAATCAACACTACGGAAGATACCGCAGTAGCGGGCTAACCCCCGCTACAAACCCCTTTGACAGTGTGTTTTCCTAATAGGCGCTAATCATATGCAACTCCCATTTATAACTTTTGATACGCCCAATAGCGACCATCTCTCACTCTCTCTAGTTTACCTTCTTTTACAAAAGAAACTAGAATTCGATTTGCTGTTGCTGAAGAGACTTCCAGCAACTGTTGCACATCACTGTTATGAATAATCTTCTCTTTTTTCAAGTATTTTTCAAGAATATTCCATCGATTTTCTTTTCCACTTGTAGGCATCATGCTCTTTTCGAAGTTTTCTGGGATTACACTCAAAAGTGCTTCTTCAATCACACTTAGCATAAATTCAATAAATGCAGTTCCTTCACCTTGGGCATTGGATGTATTGATAGCCTCATAATACTCCTGCTGATGATCATGAACAATAGACTCCACCGGAAGCCATGCAAACAGCGGATTCCATCTGGAGAGCAGTAGCGTATGCCAAAGCCTTCCGATTCTTCCATTTCCATCTGCAAACGGATGGATTACTTCAAATTCATAGTGAAACACGCAACTTTTGATCAGCATCGGAAGCGGGCTGTCCTCTGTCCATTTGAGCAATTCTTCCACCAGAGGAGGCACATACTGCGGTAGTGTTCCAAAATGAAGTACATTTCCATGACTGTCAACCACACCTACTGGCTTTGAGCGAAACACACCATCTTCTTGAACCAGCCCTCGCATCATCACATGATGAGCCAACAGTAAGTCTTCCACTGAGTATGGATTCAATTCATTCAAATGGTCGTAAATTTCATACGCATTCTTCACCTCCATAATGTCTTTTGGCGGTGCAAGGACACGTTTTCCTGATAGTACAGCCGTTACCTGCTCTAAGGATAGTGTATTTTGTTCAATTGCAAGAGAGGAATAAATTGTTTTAATCCGATTCTGCCTACGCAGAACAGGGTCAGATGAAAGATGTTGTGTTGAGCTCACTTTTCCAACAAGTTCACAAATCTCCATTACATCTGTGAGAATTTTTTCTGTAATTGTAAATGGCGGTTTTTTATTCTGCATCTGTTTTTCCTCCCCTCCATTCTAATTAATTATATCATTTCATCGCTCATTCATCAATCACACTTTGCACAAGTGATTGATGAATTTTTCAGCGATTATGCCACTTTTCCAAATTTCTTTTAGCTACCTTCATGCCAGTCTGGCATCTTTATCTCTAGCTTTCTCAAATTTCCATTTTTCACCCAGATATAATAATCATGATCCAAAGCCTCTGAGTCGAAAGACTCAGGGGCTATTTTTATGTCTGGAGGTGAGCATCTTGTTATTCCGCACCATCACTATCATTATTACTATCGTATTTTAACGCGCAGCTGCGCAGAAAGGAGAAAGCATTATGAACTTTTGGTCCGAAATCGTCAAAGAGGTTGGCCGTCCTGGTGGAAGTCCTCGTCCGCATCGCTGAAGAAATGGAAAACAACAATTGATCACAGTACACTGAAAAGGAGATTTTACTATGCCCGCAAATGTTGAAACGATGTTCTCTGTCCGTGAGACCCCTTGGCACGGCCTTGGCCGTATCATCATGGATGCCCCTGCAAGCCGTGAAGCCTTGGAACTGGCCGGTCTGGATTGGCAGGTGGAAAGCCGTAATATCTATTCCGGCACGGGTTCTATGATCCCCGGCTATCGCGCAAATGTCCGCAGCACTGATGATGCTGTTCTGGGTGTAGTATCCGACCGCTACCGCATTGTGCAGAACGAAGAAGCATTTCAGTTCACGGATGACCTGTTGGGCGAGGGCGTTACTTACGAAACTGCCGGTTCTTTGCAGGGCGGCAAGAAGGTCTGGATGCTGGCAAGGCTTCCGAGGAAATATCTTATCGCTGGAGATCAGGTAGTACCATATCTTGTGATCTTCAACAGTCATGATCTTACACAAAGTACCGCCCAAACGAGACTACGGGCGGTATTTTTGTATCATGGCGGAGAAAGGAGGAACTTCCCACGGGGGCTTGACTGAAAAGTTGAGCCCCTTTTTTCATGCCAAAAAACAGGAGGTAAATGCTTATGGCAGATGATAAAACCACAAAAACGCCGGAACAGCCGGTAACGGATAGCGGGCCGGGCAAGGAAACGCCTCCCGCTCCCCCAAAAGAGCCGGAGAAGGTTTCCGTTTCCTCGGAGCCGGAAAAAAAGACGGAACCAGAGGTAAAGAACCCACAGGTTTCTGTCTATAACTTCGCTGAAATTATGAAGGAAAAGAAAGCCGAGGAACGGGCGGCAGCTCCCGGCGTGGAAAAGCCTGACCCGGCAAAAGCGGAGAAACCGGAAAAGCAGCCGGAGGCTCCGAAGAAAGCGGAGGAAAAACCCAAAGAGCCGGAACAGCCGAAGCGCCGGGGCCGTCCCCCGAAAGCAGATAAGGACAAGGCCGCAACCCCGAAGCCCAAAGCTCCTGCACAGAAACCGGAAAAGGCGGTCAAAAAGGAACCGGAGAAAAAAACTGGCTCCAACGGTGCAGACCGCTCCCACTCCGAAGGAACCCGAAAAGCCGAAGGATGCACCACGCCGGGGCAAGGAGCAGATCGTCTATATCAAGCTGAACGAGCTCCACGCCTTCAAGAACCATCCTTTTGAAGTCCGGGACGATGAAGAAATGCGGGCTATGGTGTCCAGCGTTAAGGACAAGGGCGTGACCCAGCCCGCTATTGTCCGTCCCCGTGAGGATGGCGGCTATGAGATCGTGTCCGGCCACCGCCGCCAGAAAGCCAGCGAGCTTGCCGGGTATGCGGATATGCCCTGTATCGTCCGAAACCTGACAGACGATGAAGCCATCACACAGATGGTCGAGGACAATCTCAACCAGCGTGAAGAAATCCTACCCAGTGAGCGGGCCAAAGCCTTGAAAATGCAGCTTGAGGCTATCAAGCACCAGGGCTCCCGCACTTCGGGCCAGATCGACCCGAAGGACGCAGGAAAACGCTCCAACGAAATTGTGGCCGAGCGCAATAAGATGGCTGTCAAACAGGTGCAGCGGTATATCCGGCTCAATGAACTGGTTCCCGACCTGATGAAGCTGATGGATGAAAAAAAGCTGGGTTTTACTACGGCGGTGGAACTTTCCTATATCGGCAAGAAGAACCAGAGCTATATCGCCGTCGCCATTGACAGCCAGCAGTCCTCGCCTTCACAGGCGCAGGCAAAGCGTATGCGTGAACTGGACGAAAAGAAGCTGCTCAACGGGGATGTGATCGACGGCATTATGATGGAGGACAAAAAGGAGGTAGACAAAGTGATTTTGACAGGTGCGGAACTGAGCAAGTATTTCGGCAAGGAAACTACGCCGAGGGAAATGAAGGACCAGATCATCAAGCTGCTGGACGATTGGAAGGGTCAGCAGAAGGAACACGAAAAGCCGGAGAAGAAAAACGAACAGGAAAAGTAAGCTAAAACTTCGGGTCAGCATGGCCCGAGGATTGCGGGGCTCTGCCCCGCGCCCCGAAGCTCTGGAGATATAAATTATTCCCCGTCGCCAGTTATTCCGTAGCATAGCCGGGAAAATCAGTCAAGGGCAGCGCCGCCGTAGGCGGTGCCAGAGGCACCCTTGACGGATTTCTCCCGGTTATGCTTTTTCCCGGTCAAGCGACGGGGATATAAATTCTCCAGAGCCGTTCCCCTTCCCGGGGGAAGGGGCGGAGGGGTTGGGCGAACTCTTGCTTTTCCCTAAACCAAAACAGAAATGGAGGCTCAACCAATGAAACGACCTTTAGCATACCTGACCGCCGCATGGAGCGGCGAGCCGGATGTTGATATGGAGCTGGCGGCCCACTACTGCCGTCTTGCTTATGAGGCGGGCTTTTCCCCGATCTGCCCGCTCTTGTATCTGCCGCTGTTTTTGAATGACAGCGTTCCCGAGGAACATAAGGCCGGGATCGATATGCGCCGGGATATGCTGCGGCGCTCCCATACCCTGATCGTCTGCGGCAGCGTTGTGGACGAGGATGTAAAAAACGATATTGCGGTTGCCGGACGGCTGGGCATTGCGGCGACAACGCTGGAAGGGGTGCTTGCCGTGAAGGGACACGGCACCCCGGGCCATGCCGGACATTAAGCTGGGGAGCCTTTTTGACGGGATCGGCGTGTTCCCTCTGGCTGCTTCCCGGTGCGGTATCCGTCCGGTATGGGCCAGCGAGATTGAAAAAGCGCCCATCTCCATAACCAAAAGGCACTTTCCCGATATGGCGCATTTGGGAGATATTACGAAGGTGGACGGCGGGAAAATCCCGCCGGTCCATGTGATAACCTTCGGCTCTCCCTGTCAGAACCTTTCTCTGATCGGCAACCGCTCCGGCCTTGCCGGGGCAAAATCAAGCCTGTTCTATCAGGCGTTTCGTATCATACAGGAAATGAGGGATGCTACTGATAACCTATATCCAGCTATCGCTGTTTGGGAAAACGTCATGGGAGCGTTTTCTACAAATGACCGGATGGACTTTAGAGCCGTCCTATCCGCCTTCTCGGACACCGAAGTTCCAATGCCTCCTTCGGGAAGATGGGGAAACGCCGGAATGGTGCGAGGGGGAACGCCTGATGTGTGCTGGCGGCTCATGGACGCCCAGTATTGGGCAGGCTCCCGAAGGCTGGCACGAAGGCAGCGGATTTTTGTCGTGGCGGATTTTGGAGGCAGACGTGCCGCAGACATACTATTTAAGCCCCGTCCAATGCTCCCACTTCCTCCGCCTTGCGGAGAGGGCGGGCGGGTCGCCGCCGAAGGAGATCGAACAGCTTCTTTTGAAACAGGGCGGCAGATACCAGTCATCCACCCCTTTCAGTGCTTCCGTATGCGGGGAGCGGCAAAAAGGCAGGAAGAAACGGCCTTCCGAAACAGCTTCGGATTACCAACTGACCCTTTTCCCACTCTTAGCCAGTGATGTAACGCCCTTTGCCTTCTGGTATGAGGGCGACCCGAAGGGCGGCTGTATCCGTTTTCTGACGGAAACGGAAAGCGAACGGCTGATGGGGCTGCCAGAGGGCTGGACAAAGTACGGGGCGGACGGCGTGGAGATCCGGCCTCTGCAACGCTACAAGGCGCTGGGAAACGCGATTGCCCTCCCTTGCGCCGATTACATTATGGCCGGGATTTATGAGGTGCTGGCTGACCGGGCCGGAAAGGAGGAATGAGCCCATGTTTGAAGCCTATATAACCAATACAGCCCTATACCCCTTAATGGGGATTGAGGTAGGGACAACGGTACATTTCCCCACGACGACACAGGAGTTGCAGGCCGCCCTTGCCAAAATCGGGATAGACGGGAAACGGTACAGCGAAGTGTTCTTTACCAGCTTTGACAGTGATGTGCTGGGGCTCTACGATTATCTCTACGAATGTGAGAACATCGACGAGCTGAACGAGCTGGGCCACGCCCTGCTGGAAGTACGGGATAAGGGCGGACTGGAAACCTTTGAAGCCGCTCTTGTCTTGGGAAACCACACAAGGAGCGTGAAGGATTTGATAAACCTGACGCAGAACCTTGACCTTTACCGCTTTTACCCGGATATTTCCGATGATGAAGGGCTGGGCCGTCTTTACGCCGACGAGCTTGGGACTATCGACATACCGGAGCACATTCAGAACTACTTCGATTATGAGGCATACGGGCGGGATGTGCGTATCAACGAGGGCGGCGTATTCGCTCCCGGTGGGTATGTGTCGGCAGTCCCGGAGGGCTTCAAGGAGTATTATCACGGACCGCAGGACATCCCGCCGGAACACCGGATATTTGCCTATCCTGAAAAGGCCGAGCCTGTCCACTCCATTCTCGCTACACTCAAACGGTTTCAAGAAGCCCCACCCGCTCCGAAAAAGGACAAGGCGGGGCCTTCCCATGAAGAACGGTAAGACTTCGGGCCAGCATGGCCCGAAGCATAAAGGAGGTGCATACCATCAACTATTACCCTATCAATGAAGGAGCCGCCCGCCGGGCAAAAGAAATGAACAGCTTTTCCGACTACAAGGAAGGGAGCGCAACGGCGGAATACCGGGCAATGGTAGACAAGGCCGCCGCCATAGCGGAACAGCAGAAATCGCGGGTGGACCCCATGTACCATGAGAAGATCGACCATCTGTTAGACACCTACGCCCGCAAGCTGGCCGAAAACATGAACCAGGGCTTTGCCATTGACGCAAGGGTTCCCTCTATGATGATCGCCGGACCTGCCAATTTCCCGGTGGGAAAGAAGGAAAAACAGAACCGGGCCCGGGACAGCAACATGGAGGAATGGCGGTATATTCAAGGGCTGTTGGATAAGATACGCAGTACCGGCATGGGCGGGATCAGCGCCGATGACCCGGCAGCGATTGAAAAGCTCCAGAAGAAGCTGGACGGGCTGGAACGCTCCCAGCTCATTATGAAGGAGGTCAACGCCTATTACCGCAAGCATGGCAAGCTGGATGGCTGTGCGCTGCTGTCGCCGGACCAGATCGAAAAGCTGAAAGCAAGCATGGCGTCAAGCTGGCGGAGCGATCCGAGGCCCTTTGAAAGCTACCAGCTTACCAACAACAATGCGGAGATCCGCCGGGTAAAGGCCCGTATCGAACAGCTTTCCAAACAGGCACAGCGGGAGTTTTCCGGCTGGGAGTTCGATGGGGGCCGTGTGGAAATGAACCGGGAGGACAACCGCTTGCAGGTGTTCTTTGACGGAAAGCCTGACGCGGACACCCGGGCCGAGCTGAAAAGCAGCGGCTTTCGCTGGGCTCCCAGCGTGGGCGCATGGCAGAGGCAGCTCACGGACAACGCCATCCGGGCGGCTGACCGTCTGGAATGTATCAAGCCGCTGTCCGGCGAAAAGCCCTCCCAGCTTCAAAAGAAGCCCTCTATCTTGCAGACCATGCGGGAACAGGGCGAAAAAGTCCAGACGGAGCCGGAAAAGAAAGCTCCGTCCGGCAGAGATGCCGAGCGGTAAGCCTCGGGCCACATTGGCCCGAGGTTTTCTGTTCCCCGAGATTGTACGGGGGCCTCCCGGATAGCGGGAACCCCGACGGAAAGGAGGTTTTATGCAGGAAGAAGTAAACCAAAAAACGGTTGCCCTTTCGATCAGGACAACGAAGCTCACGGGAAAAGTGCTGGCTGCCGCTCTTGGGAAGGTAGCGCGGGCGCTGCAAAAGCACCACCGGAAGGCGCTGACCCCGCAGGGACGCCAGAGTGTAAAAAAGCTGATGAACCACTATGGCGGCAAAAGCGCCATGCCCTATGTGGGAGCCCCAAAGGATTTTGACCGGATCGCAAAGGAGTTCCATGTGGACTACGCTTTCCATAAAGTGAGCCCCGGTCATTACCTACTGTTTTTCAAAGCCAATCAGGCGGACGCTATCACGGCGGCCTTCCAGAAGTACAGCGCAAAGGTGCTGAACAAAGAGCAGGACAAGGCTTCCATCCTCGGCCAGCTTCGGAAATTCACGGAGCAGATCAGGACACAGGCAAAGGAAAAGCAGCGGACCAGAGAGGCGGTGAAGGACGGACGTTGAGTGACAAGATCAGAAAATATGTGCTCCCAAACCTGTCGTACCTCTTTGTGTTCTGGTTCTTCTCCAAAATCGGGACGGCCTACCGGATCGCCCCCGGCACAGACTTCGGGACAAAGCTCATGGGGATGCTCGATACCTTCCCCAAAGCCTTTGAAACCTACTGGCCGGGGCTTGGCGGTATTGACCTGCTGGTGGGCCTTGCCGGTGCGGCTGGGGTGTATCTGCTGATACAGTCAAAGATCAGGCAGGCGAAAAAATTCCGGCGGGATGCGGAGTACGGCACCGCCCGCTTTGGAACAAAGGAGGATATAAAGCCGTTTGTAGACCCTAAATTTCAGAACAATGTCATTCTGACCGGGACGGAGTTCCTGACCATGAACACCCGTCCGAAAATACCCGCCAATGCCCGGAACCTAAACGCCTGTGTCATCGGCTCGTCCGGCTCGGGAAAGACAAGGTTCTGGCTGACCCCGCAGCTCCTTCAAGCCCATTCCTCGTATGTGGTGGTAGACCCGAAGGGCGGCACCCTCGACCAGTGCGGGCGGTTTCTGCAACGGGAGAAATACAGGGTGCGGGTGTTCAACAGTATCGACTTTTCAAAATCCATGCACTACAATCCGCTGGCCTATATCAAGACGGAAAGCGATGTTTTGAAATTCGTTACCGCTCTGATCGCCAACACCAAAGGCGACGGCAAGGAGGGCGACGAGTTCTGGACTAAAGCTGAAACCCTCTTGTACTGCGCCCTTGTGGCCTACATCGTCTTTGAGGGGCCGGAGGAAGAACGCAACATGAATACGCTGGTGGAAATGATAAACAGCATGGAAGTCCGGGAGGATGACGAAACCTTCAAAAATGCGGTGGACTATATGTTTGACGGGCTGGAACGCCGCAGCCCCCAGCACTTCGCCGTGAGGCAGTATAAGAAATACAAGCTCGCCAGCGGCAAGACAGCCAAAAGCATCTTGATTTCCTGCGGTGCAAGACTGGCTCCCTTTGATATTCCCCAGCTTCGGGAGATCATGTCTTATGACGAACTGGAGCTGGATAAGCTGGGGGACGAAAAATCGGCGCTGTTCTTCCTTATCAGCGACACGGACACCACCTACAACTTTTTGGTTGCCCTTGCTTTCTCGCAGATGTTCAACCTTCTGTGTGAACGGGCTGACAACACCTATGGCGGGCGTCTGCCCTACCATGTGCGGGTGCTGTGGGACGAGGCTGCCAACACCGGGCAGGTGCCGGGGCTGGAAAAGATTGTGGCCGTCATCCGCTCCCGGGAGATCAGCCTGACGCTTTTTTATCAGGCAATGAGCCAGTGCAAGGCATTGTACAAAGACCATTCCGAAACCATCATGGGAAACATGGACAGTATCGTGTTCCTCGGAGGCCGGGAGGCTTCCACCCTAAAGGATATTTCGGAAAACTGGCTGGGCAAGGCCACCATCTCCATGCAGACCGAGGGCCGCAGCCGGGGACAGTCTGAAAGTTACAGCCAGAATATGCAGCGGCTTGGCCGGGAACTGATGACCACCAGCGAGATCACCACCATGCCCGGAGATAAATGTATCTTGCAGCTTCGGGGGCTCCCGCCTTTCCTGTCCCCGAAGTATGACTTGAAAAAGCACCCGAATTACAAGTACACAGCCGAATTTGATAAAAAGAAAAACGCCTTCCGCTTGGAAAGCCTGTTCCGCCACCGGCCATTGAGACTAAAGCCGGAGGACGAATACACGGTGTACGAAGTGGACGGCTCCGACACGGACGAAGAAGCTGACCTGTTGAATTTCGATGATCTGGACAGCGACGAGTTTGTGTAACTTCGGGCCATGATGACCCGAAGCGCCGCCGATGTGGGCGGCTTTTTTTGTACCCAAAACCATCAAACAAACAAAATGGAGGAACGTATATGGAATTTTTCAATCAGGCAATCGACATTCTTAAAATTCTGGTCATGGCTCTTGGCGCTGGTCTGGCGGTATGGGGCGTCATCAACCTTCTGGAAGGTTACGGGTCGGATAACCCTGCGGCAAAATCACAGGGCATTAAGCAGCTCATGGCGGGCGGCGGTGTCGTTCTGATCGGCCTTCAGCTTATCCCTCTGCTGTCCGGCCTGTTCAGCTAAGTGTCACCCGTTGTCCCTTTTCCAGAAAAGGAGCTGATGTATGGACTTTATCATCGACGCAATCGTTGAATGGCTGAAAGGTCTGCTCGTCGATGGTATCATGGGAAATCTGGATGGCCTTTTCGATAACGTCAATCAGAGCGTTGGCGAGATCGCCACACAGGTAGGCACGACCCCGGCGGACTGGAACGCCGGGGTCTTTTCCATGATACGACAGATCTCCGAAACTGCCATTCTGCCAATCGCCGGGGTCATCCTCACTTTTGTTATGACCTATGAACTGATACAGATGCTCATAGAACGCAACAACCTCCATGAAGTTGACACATGGATGTTTTTTAAGTGGGTGTTCAAAACCTTTGTGGCTGTGATGATCCTGACGAATACCTTCAATATCGTGCTGGCGGTCTTTGATGTGAGCCAGCATGTGATACAGCAGTCAGCGGGCATTATCCAGAACGGGACAGAGATCACGCCGGATGTGCTGGACAGTCTGCGGACAGAGCTTGAGGCGATGGAGTTAGGCCCTCTGTTCGGACTCTGGCTCCAGTCCTTCCTGATCCAGCTTACCATGATTGCCTTAAACATCGTGATTTTCGTCATCGTATATGGCCGTATGATTGAAATTTATTTACTCACAAGTTTAGCGCCTATCCCGTTTGCCACAGTCCCCAACAGGGAAACCGGACACATGGGGCAGAACTATTTCCGCTCCCTCTTTGCGGTGGGCTTTCAAGGTCTATTGATCTTAGTCTGTGTCGCCATCTATGCGGTGCTGATCCAGAGTATCGCCACCGACGGCGACCCCATCGGGGCGATCTGGGGCTGCGTGGGATATACGGTGCTGCTGTGTTTTACCTTATTCAAAACAGGCAGTCTTGCAAAATCCATCTTCGGCTGCCATTAAGAGACTTCGGGCCATGCTGACCCGAAGCGGAAAGGAGGCGGTATGCCTCGGCGTTACAAACAGGGTGCGGACGGACAGCCGCACCCGGCTTTCTATGGAAAGCTCCCCGAAGAATTTTCTAAAGCAGACACCATGCGCTTTATGGTGGAAACCGATCTGAAACTGTCCGGGTGCGTATCGGCGGACACGCTGGCGGCACTCCGGGCGGAAGGCTATGACTACAAGGACGGGAACCTTGTTCCCGCCGGAAAGGAGAAAACCATGCAGGAAAAGGTTGCAAACACCACCCCGGCCGCACCGTTGAAGCTGGATGTAAGCGTGCGGGTCATCGAACCTGTGAAAAATCTGATGGGCTTTGCCAGCGTGAAATTCAATGACTGCTTTGTGGTGGAAAATCTGAAAATCGTACAGGGCAGCAAGGGGCTCTTTCTTGGGATGCCCAGCCAGCCAGACGGCAAAGGCGGCTACCGGGATATGGCCTACCCTGTCACAAAGGAGTTCCGGGAACAGCTCAACACCGCTGTTCTGCAAGCCTATGAGGCAAAGCTGGAACAGATGGCGGAGCGTGGCTCTGTGGGGCGTGCATCCATCAGCGACCAGCTCAAAGCCGGAAAAGCGGCTGCCGAACAGGCAAAGGCAGAACGGCCTCCGAAGGAAAAGCCCAGCCGCAGCGCAGAGCGTTGACCTCGGGCCATGCTGGCCCGAAGCAGAAAGGAGGCGGGAACCATGCCACGCAAACGGATGGGCTATGACGCGGCCTGCTATTACGACGGAAAACTGCTGGGCCGCTGTACCAAAGCGGACAGCGACGCCTATACCCTGTTGATGAACGCCTGTGGTGGGGACGCCGCCCGGGTCCTGCGGGAATATGCCTATTTTTCCCCGGAACTGAAAGCCATATTGGAAAAGGCGGCGCTCATGCAGGCGGACCGGAACCGGACGGGCGGAATGTTCCATGCGCCGAAAAGTTCCCCGTGGGGCGAGGTGCAGAGCTGTGAAACCCTCTGTCCAGGGGTGTTTCTGGTATCTACCGCCAGCCACGGCGGAACGATGGTGGCAAACGAGGTAGCCGCCGTCCTCTCCCCAGCAGCGAAAAAGTGCGGCTTCAAGGATAAGGGCTATATCTGCTATGAGGAGGACGCACAGGAAAGTGTGGTGCTCCGGGAACTGTTGGACAAAAAGCTGTGGAACATCCCCGACCGCATTAAGGACAAAGGGCAGTTTGAAGAAAACCTCAACCAGTCCATCCGGCAGTATAATCCCGAATACTGGCGGGCAAGGCAGAGCGGACGTAAGGCCGCCGAAGCCGCCCGCAGCACAGCCCCGGCCAAAGAGGCCGCAAGATAACCTCGGGCCATGCTGGCCCGAAGCAGTGAAGGAGGTGTACCCAAATGGCCTATGTGCCAGTACCAAAAGACCTTTCCAAAATCAAGACAAAGCTGGCCTTCAACCTGACGAAGCGCCAGCTTGTTTGTTTTTCCGGCGCAGCGGCGGTGGGGCTCCCGGCCTACCTGTTTTCCCGTGACAGTATCGGGAACAGCGCCGCCATGTTCCTGATGATCGGCCTCATGCTCCCGTTCTTCTTTCTGGCTATGTATGAGCGGGACGGCCTGCCGCTGGAAAAAGTGCTGAAAAACATCATCCGCACCCGGTTCCTCTATCCCCGTGGTGCCTTACAAAACCGAAAACTTCTATGCGCTGCTTAGCGCCAGAAAGGAGGCGCAGCCGATTGCGAAACAACAGAAGGGCCGGAAAGCCCGCAGGCAGAAAGCCTGAAAAGCAGGGCCTTACCGGCCTGTTCACAAAGGGAAAGAACATTCCCACCACCGCCCAGCAGACCCTCCCTTACCGGGAAATGTACCGGGACGGGGTGTGCCGGGTAGCGGACCGCTATTACACCAAAACCATTGAATACGAGGACATCAACTACCAGCTCGCACAGTCCGAAGATCAGGCGGCCATCTTTGACGGGTGGAGCGCCTGCCTCAACTACTTTGACAGTAGCCTTCCGTTCCAGCTTTCCTTCCTCAACCACCGGAGCCGCCCGGGCAGCCGGTACAGCGTGAACATCCCCATGCAGGATGACGATTACAACAGCGTCCGGTGCGAGTATGTGGAAATGCTGGAAAACCAGATCGCCAAAAGCAACAATGGCATTGTCCGCACAAAGCTCCTGACCTTCGGCGTGAACGTGGACGACCTTCCCACCGCCAGGGCAAGGCTGGAACGTGTCGAGGCAGACATTTGCGGGAACTTCAAAAAGCTGGGCGTCAAGTGCCGCTCCCTTTCGGGGCTGGAACGGCTGGAGTTCCTTCACGGGCAGCTCCACCCCGGCAGCGGCTCCCCCTTCCGGTTTTCATGGGATATGATCCCCAAAACCGGGCTTTCCACCAAAGACTTTATCGCCCCGGACAGCTTCGACTTCCGTTTCAGCCGACTGTTCCGGGTGGGGACGACCTGGGGCGCTGCCTCCTACTTGCAGATTTTGGCCTCGGAGCTCTCGGACAAGCTGCTGGCGGAGCTTTTGGAAATGGATGCGGAAATGACCATTACCCTCTCCAATCCAGACCGTCGATCAGGCCGCCGCCGTAAAATCCATCAAGGCCAAAGTCTCCGACATTGACAAGATGAAAGTGGAGGAACAAAAAAAGGCAGCCCGGTCAGGGTACGACATGGACATACTCCCACCCGACCTTGTAACGTACAGCAACGACGCAAAGACCCTTCTGGAAGATTTACAGAGCCGGAATGAAAGAATGTTCCTGCTGACCTTCCTTGTGGTAAACATGGCCCCGACCCGCCGGGAGCTGGACAATGACCTGTTCACGGTGTCCGGTATCGTCCAGAAATACAACTGCACCTTGAAGCGGCTGGACTTCCAGCAGGAGGATGGTTTTCTTTCCAGCCTTCCGCTGGGCCATAACGGCATTGAAATCAAGCGCGGCATGACGACCAGCTCCACGGCCATTTTCGTTCCCTTTATGACGCAGGAGCTCCGCATGGATGGCGAAGCCGTCTATTACGGGCTCAACGCACTTTCCCATAACGTCATCATGGCAAACCGGAAAAAGCTCAAAAACCCCAACGGCCTGTTCCTCGGCGTGCCGGGCTCCGGCAAATCCTTTGCCGCAAAGCGGGAGCTTGTGAACGTGTTCCTTGCCACCCGTGACCGGATCATTGTGGTGGACCCGATGGGCGAATACTCGCCCCTTATCAAGCGGCTGGGCGGACAGGTCATCGAGATCGCCCCGGACAGCCCCCACCACATCAACCCGATGGACATTGACCTGAGCTTTGACGAGGAAAACCCGATGGCGCTGAAAGCCGACTTTATTCTGTCGCTGATGGAGCTGATCGTTGGCGGCAAGGATGGCTTGCAGCCGGTGGAGCGGACCGTCATTGACCGCTGTGTACGCCAGATGTACCGGGAACATTTGCAGGACCCGGAAACAAGCAAAATGCCGACCCTCCAAACCCTGTATGACCTGCTCTGTTCCCAGCCGGAGGGCGAGGCGGTACGGCTGGCAACTGCCCTTGAAATCTATGTGTCGGGTTCCCTTAACGTGTTCAACCATGAAACCAATGTGGACCTGAACCGCCGTCTGGTATGCCTTGACTTAAAAAAGCTGGGTGCCGGGCTTCGGACGATTGCCATGCTCATTATGCAGGACTTGGTAAACTCGCAGGTGTCCATGAATTTCCTGCGCGGTATCGCTACATGGTGCTACTTCGACGAATTTCATGTGCTGCTCCGTGACCGTCTGACGGCAAGCTATTGTGTGGCGATCTGGAAAATGCTGCGAAAAAAAGGGTGCGTTCCCAGTGCTTTAACGCAGAACGTGAAGGATTTTCTGGCAAGCCCGGAGATCGAGAACATCTTTGAAAACTCGGACTTCCTTGTGCTTCTCTCGCAGGCACAGGGGGACCGGCAGATTTT
>VOFI01002586.1_pt1 | contig 36618 bp, 59 predicted proteins | sample 5384131 | NCBI WGS metagenome assembly VOFI01 (sample SAMN12384728, study PRJNA508395) | human gut metagenome | isolation source: healthy gut H | host: Homo sapiens | reverse complement strand
CTGTTTCAGTTTTCGTATGACATTCTTGTATGCCTTTTCTGCTCCGCTGGGGCCGTTGTAGAGCTGCATCGGCGCAGGAAAGTTGATCTGCTGCACAAACGCCGTGCCTTCGGACTCCGGGCAAAAACACAAGCGGATACAATCGTCGGAAAGATGGTGAGTTTCTCAATTTCTGCCATGAACAACTGCCGATGTGTACCCAGAAGTCTTCGCTCGTGAAGCAGGCATGGGTGGCAAACGCAAAATACGTCTCCGTCCCTTTTTGCTGAAGAAGATCTGATCCCGCCAAACATCCAGTGTCAGATTCGAAAGATGATTGTTCTGCTCGATCCCCAGCGGCATGGTTTCAGTATCCTGTCCCATATCTGTTTTCGTTTTGTCTTGTGATACTCACATTTAAGAAAAATCAGCGGCAGAACGGCCTCTGAGAATTCCGCCGATTGGCAAAATATTTTCCCCGATACTTGTTAAGTCTTTTTTTTCCCATAAAAACCACCCAGAGTCACTGCGCTGCAGCGCCCCAGGTGGTCTTCCGATAATCGCCAAGTCTTGGTCCTGACAGGGCCTTCCCCAGGCAATTTCCAGATTCACAGCCAAGCCCAGTATCTGCTCACGCATCTCTTTTGTTACCCCGGCGCACAATAGGATTGCCGCATCCCCACCGGACTTTTTTCTGGATTCTGTTTCCGCGCGCTTGATGTTGCTAGTGACGGATTAGAGCTTGCCGGTGCTGATGTCGTACTCCGTGACGCTGGAGGGCATCGCGGAGATAAACACGTTCACCATAGTCACGATGGCCAGCAGCATGGTGGCCAGGACAGCGGAGTAGTCACTGCCTTGTATGGCGTTTTTTCTCATCAGTTGTACTTCCTCTTCTCCAGGGACTGCACAAAGGGGAACATGCAGAAGGTGATAACGCTGCCGCAGCCAGCGACAGCACACCTCCCTAAACTGGGTGGTGATTACTGGGTACGTATATCTCAGCGCCGCTTTCCCTTGCCTCCAGAATTATACCGATTTAAAGAAAAGGCCTGGCAGTAGTGCCAGGTCCTTCCTGTCTCTATGAAACCGCTGGAGACGCAGCCTTGTAGCTGTCAAAGGCGGGCTTGTTCTCCAGCGTCATGTCGGTGACAATGAAGCCGGGAGCTACTGCGTTGACCCGGATACCGCGGGGGGCCAGCCTCCTTGGCCAGAGCCTTGGTGAGACCGTTCATGCCCCACTTGGCAGCGCAGTAGGTGGTCTGCCGGGGGAATCCGGTCATGCCGCCCACAGAGGTGATGTTGACTATGCTCCCGCTATTCTGTCTATACATATAGGGCAGTACCAGGCGGCACATATAGATACCTGCCATCAGATTGGTGTTCATCACCCGCAGGATCTCGCTCTGGCTCATGTCCGCCAGCTCCGCCCGGACCGTGATGCCGGCGTTGTTTACCAATACGCCGATCTTTTCGCCCAAGGTGTCCACTGCGGTCTGGACTACCTTCTGGCAGTCCTCAAACCGGGAGACATCCCCTGAGCAGCGATGACCTTGTGGCCGTACTTCTCCCTGATCTCCGCAGCCAGGGCTTCCACCTCGCCTTAGAAGATGTAGAGATGTAGTTGCAGACGATGTCATAGCCGTCAGCTGCCAACTGCCGGCAGATGGCGGCCCCATGCCTCTGGCACCGCCGGTCACGATGGCGTATCCGTCATATTTTACCATAATTTTCTGTTCCTCCGCTCACTTTTTCTCCCGGCAGTCCCGGTTCACAGCACCGGCCGGCATCTCGCCCAAGGCACCCTGCATAGCATAGAGGGCGGATTTGTACTGCAGCTCCTCAAGGACTCCGTGGATTGGTATGCCACATGGTTCGTCAGGATAACGTTGTCCATCTTCATCAGTGGGTGGTCCATGTCGCGGAAGGGCTCAACCTCATAGACGTCCAGGCCGGCAGCCTTAATCTTGCCGCTCTGGAGGCCCGCCACCAGTGCGTCCGTGTCCACCAGGCCGCCGCGACCGGTGTTCACCACGATGACGCTGTCTTTCATCTTGGAGATCGCGTCGGCATTGATGATGTGGTAGGACTCGTCCGTCAGCGGGATGTTGGCGCTGATCACGTCGCTCTGGACCAGCAGATCGTCCTTGGTGGCGCAGTACTTCACCCCCAGAGCCTCCACTGTCTCCCGGCTTAGGTAGGGATCGTAGGTGCAGACCGCGGCGCCCATGGACAGCATGGCCCTAGCCACATTCCTAGCGATCCGGCCCAGCCCCAGCAGACCTACGGTCAGGGTGGAGATACGGCGGCACTCATAGCCGGGCACCATGGACTGGCGGGTCCACTCGGCGGAGTGGACGAACTGGTCGTAGATCTTCAGTTTCCGGCACAGGGCCATGATGAGGGCCACCTGATGCATGGCCACCTCCTGCATGGCATAGTCCGGTACATTGCACACATAGATTCCCCGCTCGGATGCCGCCGCCACGTCCACGATCTCGTAGCCCATAGCGGTACGGACAATGCATTTAACGCTCTCATCCAGCTGCCCGATGATCTCCCGGGGGAATTTCAGGATGCTGGTGACGATAGCGTCAGCACCCCTGCATGCTGCCAACTGCTCCTCTGCAGACAGGAACTCAGGGGTGCTGCTCGTAGGCGATACCGTGTTCAGCGAACATGTCCTTATACTGCTCCACATTGGGGGAACCGGGGTTGTGGAAATGAACGATCTTCATAATACTCTCCGCTTCTTTCTGTCTTGAATTCTACTTTCGGGTGTCCCGGTTCACAGTGCCGGCAGGCATTTCACCCCGGGCTCCCTGGATAGCGCACTCTACCGCCTTACGCTGAAGCTCCTCATAAGATTCCTCGGTCTGAAAGGCAACATGGGTCGTGAATCACATTGCGCATCTCCATCAATGGACTATTCGCAGGCAGAGGTTCCTTTTTCAAATACGTCCAGAGCGGCAGCACGGATCTTTCCGCTCTTCAGGCCGTCGATCAGGGCAGTCTCGTCCACCAGCGGGCCGCGGCCATGTTGATGATAATCACACCGTCCTTTATTTTGGAGATGGCGTCTGCGTCAATGATATGGAACGAGGACTCCATCAGCGGGATATTGAGGATAATAATATCGCAGGTTTCAAAGATCTCATCCTTTGTCTTGGCGCGGATGACATGATGCTCCTCAAATACAGACTCCGGCAGGAAAAGGTTCAAAGGTGTAAACCTTTGCGCCAAACGCATTCATGTACCGAGCCACGTTCTTGGCGATCCGCCCGAACCCCAGCAGGCCCCAGAGAGAAGTAGATATCCGTCTGGCAGGATAACCGGAGAGGTACCCCACATGGTCATATTCCCCCTCACGGACTTTCCGGTCATACCAGCAGACCTTCCGCTGACGCTGTCGTCCAATCGCTCAATCACAGACTTCGGAAAGGGCTGGATACAGGTAATGACGGCGTCGGCACCCCTGCAGGCCTCCACCGCCTCTTCCTCAGTAGCGGTATCCAGGAAGCGTTCATATTCCATGCCGCTTTCCTCAATCAGATGGCAATAATTCTCGCAGGTGGGAGAGCCCTTGGTGTTATAGAATCTTATCCACTCTCTTCAATCGCTCAGCTCCGCAGAAGCCTGGCCGATCAATCCCGCTGTTCAAAAAAACGCCTGGGATTCTCGTGGGTCAGCTTGTGCAGCGTCTCCTCCGGCAGGCCCTTTTCCAGCAACATCGGGGCAGCGAACTCCTCAAAGTAGGTGAAATTCACTGCCTTCTCCAGTGCCTCGTCTGTACTCGCCTCCCGCCAGGAGGGTATGAAGCCCGTATAGGGTGCATAGTCGTGGGAAATCAGTAACCGGTCGGCCCAGTCATCCCGGCATAGCCGCAGGATGGTGTCCACCCTGCGCTCCAACGTAGTTCCAGGAGTGGCCGTCACTGTGCCAAAACGGTCCATCCCCAGATAGCAGCCTCGGCTCAGCAGCGATTCCCAGGTAATCCACGTCATCCACATCGCCGCTGTGGCCGACGATCAAGTTCTCCAGCGCCACGCCGTGATCCTCCATGATGTCCAGTATGTCGCTCCCGTGGCGGAGCTCCGGAACAGTGTGGCAGAAAATCGGCAGGTGGTAGGTTCTAGCCGCTTCGGCCGTAATCCCCAGTATTTTGATAATATAATCCGTCAGGCCCAGATGGTCCACGGCGCACTTGAGGATGCCAGGCAGGATATCCGTCTCTTCCACGCCGTGCTCGCACTCATTCGCCAAGTAGCCGTAAATCTCCTCCCAGGGGCTTCCATGTCAGCCAGGGATCCTCCTGGTGATAGAAGCCGGTGGAGACAATGACCCGCACGCCACTGCGCTCAGATGCCTGCCGGATCAAACGGATGTCCCTGCCCAGATTGATGGGGGTGCCGTCCACAATGGTGTCGATGCCGGCAGCCTTCGCCTTTTCAGCTGGATCACCGCCATCTCCAGCAGCCGGTCCTCCTGGCAGAACTGCCCTCGCAAGCACATCCATAGACCAGTCACAGCAGGTGACCGCATGCTCATGGATCAGGGTATAGCCCAGCTGGCTGGTGTCCATCAGGCCAGTAACCGTTGGGATTTTCAAAAAGCGTTCCTCCTCTTCTCCGGGGCAGAGCCCCCTTCTTTGTGCCTGCCGCGCTCCCTCAGCGCAAATCCGGCCCTTTTTACATGTTCCCGCCCCCGTTGTAGGGGCAGGAACACGCAAAAACGGGATTCCGCAAAGGATCGATGAAGGAAATCAGATTATTTGACGGTGATGATCTCGGACTTGGCAATGGCCTCTTCGCTGAGCTCCTGGCCGATACCGGGCCGGTCAGACACCTCGAAGTAGCCATCCTTGGGCAGCAGCATGTCATCGTACTTGCCGATCTTGGTGAACACGGGCAGGGTATTCCACTGCAAGCACTCGTGATAGACAAAGTTGGGGATCGCCGCCTCGATATGCAGCGTGGCGGCGCAGGCAATGGGACCGGCCATGCAGTGCATCTGCACGCCGACGTCATAGGCATTGGCATAGTCGCAGACCTTCTTCATCTCGGTAATGCCGCCCACAACGCCCAAGTCCGGCTGCGCTACGTCGATAGCCCGGTTCTCAATGAACTGCTTGAAACCCCACAGGGAGCCGATGCGCTCGCCGGTGGCAGTGCAGGTCTTCACATTGTCGTGGAGTTCCTTGAGGTAGCGGTAGTCCATGGACTGGCCGGGCTCCTCATAGTACAGGCAGCCATACTGGTCCAGCTCTCGTCCGATCTGGATAGAGGTGTTCACGTCGGTCATGCCGTGGAGTTCGATAACGATGCCGATGTTGTCGCCCACAGCATCCCGGATGGCGCCTACCCGGTCAGAGATGGTCTTAAGCTGATACTTGGTGTCCAGCTTCTTCCACTCCCAGTCGGAGCCGTCGGTGCGGTAGATGCGCTGGGGACTGGTGCACAAGCCCTTGTCATCTGTCCACAGGGGATCCACCTTCACAGCGGTGAAGCCCTCGGCGATGGCGCGCCTGGCCTCCCGGGCATAGTCCTCCGGCTTTACGATGGGGTGGTCTCTACTTTACCCCAGCCCAGTTGGATCTGGCTGGCGTAAGCCTTGATCTTGGAATTGAGCTTGCCGCCCAGCAGCTTGTACACCGGCAGGTTCGTAGCCTTGCCCTTGATGTCCCACAGGGCGATGTCCAGAGCGCTGATGGCCGCAAAGGGGATGGGTCCGCCGCCATAAGCCCAGTAAGAGCCGTTGTACAACTTCTGCCAGATCACCTCGTGATCCAGGGGGTCCATCCCCAGAATGAAGGGCGCGATCTCGGAGATCATGGTCATGGTGGCATCCCGGCCGGACATAACGGGGATCCCGGATTCGCCCCAGCCGCAGATGCCCTCATCGGTGTTGACGCGCACACAAATGGGGAACCAACCGGGTGTGGGGGATTCCACAATCGCCTTGAAAATGTCAATGCTTGTGATCTTCATAGCAGGTCATCCTTTCTGAATTCATGCTCTTGTGGGTTCATTTCAGCTGCACGATCTCTGTCTCATACCCGTCGGGGTCCTTGATGAAATACCCAAACTGATGAGGCTGCTCCACGATCTTATCACTGACGCAACCCATCTGGCTGTGGAGAGCAAAACTGGCCTGGATGTCCTCTGTCCCGCATACCCAGATGTCCGTATGCGGCGCAGTCTGCGGCCAGTCCAACTCCGTGGAGGAGCTGGAGCTGGAGCCCGTGATCCGGAGCACTCAGGAAATAGGAGGTAATGGTCGGCGTGTGATGGATGATCGAGCACTCTCGGAATCCCAGTGCCGTTTGATAAAACTCAGCGGACCGCGCCGGGTCGAGCACCTTGATGCAGACGTGATGCGTACCAAAATTCATCTCAGTACTCCAGTTCTAGGTAGTCGCCGGTCTTGACGCCGGCGGCATTACCCTCTTCAAAGTCCATGTGAATCACATCCAGATCCGTGACCGTATTCTCCCGCACGATGACATTGTGGAAGGTTACGGAGCGGGGACCGGATGAGGTGATGTCCACTGTCTGCATATCTCTCAGCCTCATCTCCCCCAGGGACTTGGTGGAGATGTGCACATGGCGGGCAGCTACGATGCCGCACTTGAGTGTGGCAGTCCCCTTGGGGCCGATGAGCGTCAGCTCACAGGCGTCCTTCAGGTTGCCGGACTCCACGACAGGGGCCTCTGCCCCCAGCTTGACATTGTCGCTGGCCAACAGTTCCACCTGGTCAAAGGGGCGGTGGGGTCCCAGGACCCGGATCCCGTCGATCCTGCCCTTGGGCCCCTGGACCGAGATCGTCTCCGTGGAGACATACTCGCCGCCGCCCAGGTATTTTTTCTGGGGCAGTACATAGCCGTCTCCAAAGAGTTTGAAAACAGTCTCTTCCTGCAGATGAACATGGTGGTTGTCCAGGTCCACCCGGATCTTTCTCCTGTCAGACATACGCATCCTCCGAGTTATCCTTTCCGAATTTGTGGTACTTTTCCTCCCGGTTCATGAGGCGGATCCCGCCGTTGGCCAGGGCGTCCATCTCATGGGAGCCAGCGGCCACGATGACCGGCGCGATCTTGCCGACCCGCGCAGTCAGGGCGTCCACCAGCCGCTTGGAATGAGCCATGCCGCCCGTTAGCACGATGGCGTCCACATCCATGTCCATGGTGGTGGACATGGCGCCGATGTCCTTGGCCTGGGCATAGACCATGCCGTCGAAAATCAGTCTGGAGAATTCGTCGCCCTCATCGATCCGTCTCTCCACCTCCCGGAGATCACTGGTGCCCAAGTAGCCCATCAGGCCGCCGCCGCCCATAATCATCTTCAGGATGTCCCTGTGAGTGTACTTCCCGCTGAAACATCCAGCCACAAAGCCGATCAGGGGCCATAAAAGGCACACCTCCGGCGCGCTCGGCGCTGTATCCATCGCTGGTGGAGTCGATCAGCCGGCCCTTGCAGTGGGCGGAGGTAGAGGTGCCGCCGCCCAGATGGCAAACGACAATGTTGTAATCCTCCATCTTCCCTCCCAGCTCCGCAGCACCGATCCGGGCGGCCGCCTTGGCGTTGAGGGTATGGGAGCCAGGGGCAATGGGGAATTCCTTGAAGCCGGAGAGCAGCGCCACGTCAATGAACTCGTTAACGCCCTCGCCGTCATAGATGAAGGCGGGGATCCCCAGCTGCCTGGCCATCTCATAGGCGATCACAGGCCCCAGAGATGAGGCGTGAGGCGTGTCGTAATCATAGCAGTGCTGCACCAGCGCCTCATCGATGATGTAGCCGCCAGCCCGCAGATTTCCGCCGCCGCCACCCCGAGAGACGATAAAGCTCAGTTCCTTGGGGTCGATGTGCTCCTCATCCAGAAACTTCTGAATGGTCTCCTTCCTCAGGTCCATCTGGTCAAAGATGTTCTTCATCCCGGAGATGACCTTCCGGTCCACGGCGAGATTTTGCTCGCAGACGTTGACAGAGTCCTCATAGTAGGCAACCTTTGTGGAAGTTGAGCCCGGGTTCAGAACCAGAATTTTATACATGCAAGTCCCCCTCACTTGGAAAAGTGCTCTTTGCATAGTCAAAGCCCAACTTGGCCATTCGCTTGTTGCCCTCAGCAAATTTGGCCTTGGAATCCACAAAGGCGTGGTCGATGGCATCGTACAGGTTCTGCAGGGTGATGCTGCCGGTGATGGCGGCGTAAGTGCCGGCCACCAGCATATTCATGCCCCGCTCGTTCCCCCGCCTGGGTGGCTAGGTCGTTGAAGGGAACCTTGTAGACCTCAATGTCCGTCCGGGTGGTTTCCTGTTCCACCAGGGAGCTGTTGATGATCACCTTGGCGCCTGGAACCGCCCAGCTCTCATATTTCAGCAGAGACGGCAGATTCATAATAATTAATGCCGTGGGATTCTGGAATCATAGGAGAATCCACTGGTTCATCAGAGACATTCACGCTACAGGTTGCGGTGCCGCCCCGCATCTCACTTCCATAAGCGGGAAGCCAGCTGACCTCCATCCCGTTTTCCATTCCGGAGAGCGCCACCATCTTGCCGATCATCAGCACACCCTGTCCGCCGAATCCGGCAACAATCAGTTTCATTTACCACGGTTGCAGCTCCTTTCACTCAAAGTCCTTTGTAAATACCCAGGGGGTAATAGGGGATCATGTGCTCGGTCTGCCACTCCATGGACTCCGTAGGTGTCATGCCCCAGTTGGTGGGGCAGGTGGACAGCACCTCCACCATGGCGAAGCCCAGTCCCTTCATCTGGCACTCAAAGGCCCTCTTGATTATCTTCTGGGCCTGGCGGATATGGGCGGGCGTGTCGATGGCCACGCGGGCGATGAACTTGGCTCCCTCGATGGTGGCGAGCAGCTCGCTCATGCGGATGGGTTTGCCACAGTGGTTCTCATCACGGCCATAGGGGGAGGTTGTCGTCTTCTGGCCCACCAGAGTGGTGGGGGCCATCTGTCCACCGGTCATGCCGTAGGTTGTGTTGTTGATGAAGATTGTGGTAATCTTTTCACCCCGGTGGGCGGCATGGACGATTTCCGCCGTGCCGATGGAGGCCAGATCGCCGTCGCCCTGATAGGTCCAGACGATCTTGTCGGGATGAATCCGCTTGATGCCGGTGGCGGTGGCAGGGGCTCTGCCGTGCATAGGGATGATCGTGTCAGTATCAAAGAACATGGGGTTCATGCCGCCGCAGCCCACAGAGGACACGGAGATGGTGTCGTTTTGGATACCCAGCTCATCAATTACCTTTGCCACCAGATTTGTGGCGATGCCGTGGCCGCAGCCGGGGCAGTATGTAAAGTCCACTGACGTAAGACTCTTTGCTCTCTCATAGACGATGCTCATTTCGCTACCCCTTCCGCATACGCACGCAGCGCGTCGATAATATTTCCAGTATTCATGGGACCGGCGGCAGTGTTGCCGATGTGGTAGACCGGCATCCTGCCTGCCACCGCGATCCGCACGTCGTCGATCATCTGGCCGATGGTATTGATCTCCGGGCAGAAAACAGCCTTGCAGTTGGGTCCGATCTTCTCAAAGGGCTCCTTGGGGAAAGGCCAGGCGGTCATGGGACGGATGAAGCCGAACTTCAGGTCCGTCTTTATCTCCTTGATGGCGGCCTTCGCCATACGGGCGCCGGTTCCGTAAGCAGTCACGATAATATCCGCATCTTCCAGGCCGTAGGCCTCGTAGCGGGTCTCGTTGGCAACGATCTTAGGCATGGTCTCATGCTCAAATCGATCTGTGAACTCCGTAAGGGGACGGCCATAGGTCAGTGTCATCATGGTGCGGTAGCCCTTTTCGCCAATGCCGGCCATGCGCCAGGGCTTGTCAGGCAGGTTTTTACGACGCTCAGGAAGCTTGTCGAAATCCACCGGCTCCATCATCTGACCCAGCATACCGTCGGCCAGGACCAACACTGGCGTGCTGTACTGATCGGCGATATCAAAGGCCTCAAACACCATGTTGGCCAGCTCCTGCACATTGCCAGGCAGCAGAATGGGAATTTTGTAGGCGCCGTTGCCGGAGAGTTTCCAGTCCTCTTGCGCCGGAGCCAGGTCCCCCATGCCGGGGCCGGAGCGGACCACGTCTACAATCACGGCAGGCAGGCGGGTCAGAGCCATGGAGGAAATGGCCTCCAGCATCAGGCAAAGGCCCGGGCCGGAACTACTGGTCATGACTCTGGCACCGGCGGCAGATGCGCCCAGTACCATGTTGATGCCAGCCAGCTCACTCTCGGTCTGTAAAAATACACCGCCCCGCTTAGGCATCTCTCTTGCCAGATACTCCGGCACCTCGTTCTGCGGGGTGATGGGATATCCAAAGAATGCTTCAACACCGGCGCGCAGCGCCGCTTCGGCAATCACTTCATTGCCCTTAAACAATACTCTTGCCATATCTGTTCCTCTCTCCCTTAGCCTTCTTCTTTTTCCAGGGTAATGACTGCGTCAGGGCAAGTAATCGCGCAGTTCCCGCAAGCAATGCATTTTTCAATACCGATATTGCGGGCGGCGTGATACCCCTTTTTATTGGTGATGCTTTTATCGATCTCCATGATCTTCAGCGGGCAGACAGATACGCACAAGCCGCAGCCCTTGCACTTTTCGGTATCGATCGTCATTTTTGCTTTCGGCTTCATCATATCTCCTTTTTCCTTTCTGCCGCCTGTGTTTACAGATAAGACGGGCGCATGTACAGCTTGACCGGGAACAGCTCCCCAGGGATCTGATCCGTGGCCGCCTCACAGGCTGATAACAGATGTTGCGGACACACCGTGTAAATACATGGAATTTCCAGTTTGGAGCAAACTTCCCTGGTGACCTCACTGCCATGCAGGATGTCCTTCAGCTCTGTCTCGCGCAGCATGTGGGTGTTATTGATCACTCCTGAGATCTTCAATCCACAGGCGCCAGCAATGTCCGTCGCGAAGGCGATCGCCTGCTCCGGCGTTTGGGTCTTATAGCGATTGGCGTTGATGACCAGCCACATGTCGTAGCGGCTCCCCACAATCTCATTTCGGAAGCGGGCCAGGACCCGGGCACCCACAGCGTTTCCGCCCACGTCGATGATATTCTCCCTCTGACTCTCAATAAAAAAAAGATTGCAGCTCACTGTTCAGTGCCGGAAGCTCCAGCCGCCAATCGTTGCCCAGATTGCTGGAGACGACGCGAATCCCCTTTGCTTCCAGCATGTCCGCCTGCTGGCGGGTCCTGAAGTAGGGGTTTACAATGTCCAAGTCGGCGATCGCCACCTCACTTCCACTCTCCCTGCGTCTGATGGCGTAGTTGACAGCAAATTCCGTTTTTCCGCTTCCATAATGGCCGATCACAATATGTATATTCGACTTCATGCGCCCCCTCTCGTTTTTCTTATTTTGAAATTGAATTTTATTTTATAATCTGATTGTATCGCTTCCAGCTGGCACAGTCAATAGATTTCTAGGAACACGCATGTAAATATAATTGTGTAAATTATGTTAAATTTCACAAAAGTTGATCTATAAACCGAAGTTTTTCTCTTCCAAAGCTAAACGGATTGAGAAAGGTTCCGTTAAAAGTTCTCTCCGCCGGTTTACTTCTGAAAATCCCTGTTTTCTGCTTTTGTAAAATTAAATTTCATCTATAGCAGGAAATTCTTGCATAAACGCCGAATCTGTGGTATGGTAAATAAAACAATACCAGCAGAAAAGGGGTGGGTGTGCCCACATGGAGAAAAACCCTTCCAATCAGTCCATCGACCGGATGTTCCAGATCATCGAGGCTATGGCCTTCACCGGCAAGCCCATGCGGCTCAATGATATTGCCGAGAAAAGCGGCATCCCGGCCAGCACGGCCATGCGGATCCTCAACGCGATGATTGAAAACGGCTACGCCAGCCAGAACGAGGAGACTCAGCTCTACAACCTCTCCTATAAGTTTCTCTGGGTGGGCAATTCCATCCGGGAGAATCTGTCCCTGAACCAGCTTCTCCACCCCTATCTGCAGGAGATCTCCAAGCGGACGGCTCTCGGTTCGGCGCTGTCTGTCCTGAATGGAGACACCATCACCTATGTGGACGAGGTCATCGACACTCGTCAGATGCTCCGGGTCTACCACCAGCTGGGGCACTCCTTCCCCCTGTATATCACCGCCTGCGGCAAGCTCTTTCTCAGCGGCATGTCCGCAGGGTGAGCGCAGCCGCTACTACCAGCGGGAGAATCTGATCGCTCAGACACCGAAGACCCTCTGCACAAGGGCGGAGCTGGAGTCGGACGTGGAGAAGGTCCTCACCCTCGGTTACGCAGTCAACGACGAGGAAGGGCTTCTGGGGATGCAGTGCATCGCCCTGCCGGTAAACAGCTCCGACGGAAGAATCTTCGCCGCCATCAGCATCAGCGGCACCATCTATCAGATCACCCACGACAATATCCCCCCCTCCTCGCCTCCACCATGCGGCAGGTTCTAGCAAAGCTCTATGAGGATTGCCGCCCGATCTTCTCCAGTATGCTGACAGCGGAGCTGCTGTGAAAACATGTTTCCCCCGTGGCCGCCCGCTGCACCGACGCAAAAAGCCCCGCCCGTCCTCTTTGGAGGACGGGCGGGCTTTTAGATCACACCAGCCGGCCGGCATGGAAACCAGCATGGACCACCTGAACGATCTTGCCGGGGGCCTTCTCTGGCACGATATTACGATAGAAGTCAAACTTATCCCACAGGGCATCGTCCATCTCGTTGTTGGGACGGTAGCCGGCAGCCACTACAACGGTGTCGCACTCCACCTTCTCGGTCTTGCCGTCCTTCTCATAGAGGACATAGCCGTCGCTGATTTCGGTGACACAGGCAGAGGTGACGATGTCGATCCGGGAACTCTCGATCATGGCGTTGAGGGCCTGGGTGTTATTCAGATTTTCCTCCAGGGTCTTCAAGATGGCGTCCGCCGCTTCCACAACGGTGACCTTTTCAGCGGTCTCGTCGAACTGCAGGGCAGCCTCCATACCCACCAAGCCGCCGCCGATGACCAGAACCTTGCCAGTCATCAGCTTGCCGCACATAGCCTCGTTGGCGGTTATGACATTGGGGCTGTCGATCCCCTTGATTCTCGGGATCAGGTTCCGGGAGCCGGCAGCTAGGATCACCGCGTCAAATCCGCCCTTGAGCACCTCCTCAGGGGTAGCGGTCTTGTTGAAGACCACCTTCACCCCGGACCGATGGATCTGCTGCACCAGATAGGTCCCATAGTGTTTTACGTCAATCTTGAAGTCCGGCGCGCCGGCGGCCACCATGTTACCGCCCAGATAGGTCTCCTTCTCCCACAGCGTCACATCATGGCCGCGAGGGCCGCCGTGATGGCCGCCATCATACCGCCGGGGCCGCCGCCGATAACCAGAACCTTCTTGGGAGTCTCGGCAGGGATGAGCGGATAGTCTTTCTCATGATAGCACAGGGGATTAACAGCGCAGTGGCGGTACTGGCCGTTTCGGCTGGTATACATGCACTCATTGCAGCCGATACAGGGCACGATGTCGTAATACCGTCCCTCCTTGACCTTCTGGGGCCAGTAAGGATCTGTCAGCATCTGGTGGCCCAGGCCAACGATATCACATCGCCGTCTTCCAAAACAGCTTCAGCCTTTACAGGGTCAAACAACTTGCCCTGGGTGATAACAGGGATAGAGACCGCCTTCTTCACAGCTCTGGCAGCAAAGAGCTGGTGCCCCTCCTTGTTGTAGCAGGTAGTGATAGCCTTGTACCAGGCATCATAACAGCCTACGTCTACATGGAGTGCAGCCACACCGGCCGCCTCGTACATCTTAGCCATCTCCAGCCCCTCAGCCATGTCGTGATAGCCGGGTGCATCGCCCATGTCGTGGGTGACGCAGAACTTCACGATGATTGGGAAGTCGGGACCACAGGTCTTCTGGACCTCCTTGATAATCTCCATGGTGAAGCGCATCCGGTTCTCCAGGCTACCACCGTACTCATCAGTGCGGTGGTTCCACAGTGCGGTCTGGAACTGATCGATCAGGTAGCCGCCATAACAGTGGGCTCCACGGCGTCGGCGCCGGCCCGCTTCGCCAGCATGGCAGAGTTGCCCATGGCTTTGACCATGTAGCGGATCTGCTCCACAGTGAAGGGCTTACAGTATACGCCCTTGAAATAGAAGGTCTCCGTGTCGCTGGCAGAGTAGGGTGGACGGGTAGGATCGGTGTAGCCCATGCGGCCCAGGCCGGCAGTCAGCTGGACCACCAGCTTGCAGTCATGAGCGTGGACCTTGTCCACCAGCAGATTCAGTCTATCCACGTGGGAGAAGTTGTAGAGCACATTGCAGCCGCGGGTCTCAAACTCCTCGGTGCACATGAAGGCGCCGGTGAAGATGGCGGCACAGCCGCCCTTGGCCCGCTCCTCAAAATAGTCGATGTTCCGCTCCTGAACGCCACCGTCCGGGTCGGTCTTGTTGCCCATGGGGCACATGATAATTCGGTTCTTCAGAGTCATGTTGCCGATCTTGGTTCTGGTAAACAGCTTCATGAATTACTCCTTTTTCTCAGTTCTCACGCCGCAGCGGAGTCTGAGATCATTTTTTAATGTCCGGCATCGGGATGCCGAGTTCTCCGGTCAGAGCCGCCCGCTGAAAAGGCGGGCGGCTCCGGAACCGTTGATGCTATTTCTCAGGGGTCACTGTCGCTCAGCTTTTGCGGGATAGTCATACTTACCGCCGCTCTTCTTGAGATAGTAGATGCGGATAGGCAGGATAATGATGGCAGGCAAAATGCCCAGAGGCCAGGCCATCTTGGAGAGGTAGCCGTAGCCGGTGGAGAAGATGGCGGTGAGGCCGAACTGAGATCCGAACACACCGATGGCCATCATGACCAGGGCGATGATGACGCCGGAAATCGTCTCGCTGCACTTAAACCACTTGGCGATGATGCCCTTGAAACGGGTGACGATGGCGAACGCGCAGCCAGCACCAGTGGAGATCAGGGGCCAGGAACAGCATAATGGCGTACAGGATCCGCAGTACGGGGATGCCGATGGCGGACAGGGCCGTCAGCACAGGCAGGGTCTCTGCATTGATCTCCGGGTAGTTGGCAATCATCACCAGGCCCAGAATCTGCAGCATGATCAGGTTCAGGAACGCGCCGCCGAAGGCAGTCTTTGCGGATTCCTTGGTATTCCTCAGCTCAGGAGCCATAGAGCACACAGCGAACATGGAGCCGATCTGTACGCCGGAGTAAGTCAAAGCGGAGCCCAGTGCATCCAGGAAAGTGCCGCCGCCATTCTCATGGTTGGCGACCACCTGCACGAAGTTGTCCCAGTTCTGGGCCAGGCCTACGAAGCCCAAGATGGTGATGCAGACCAGCAGGCCCACAGTGAGATATGTAGAAATCCGCATCATGACCCGGGGCCGAAGACCACCATGCCCAGTACGATGGCACCAGCCGCAGCCACGCCGATCCAGTAGTTGACGTTGTACTCCTCAAACAGAGAGCCTGAACCAGCGAGGATGCCGGACACCCCCATAATCTGCGCACACAGGGACCAGAGGTCGATCGCGATAATGAATACAATGCCGATCTTCTTGATGAAAACGTTGGAGGCGTAATCCTTGTAGGAGGACACCTTCGTGATCCGGCAATGCTCGAAAATGAAGTAAAAAGGCCACCGCCAGCACCAACCAGGTGATGATGGGCGTGATGAGAGCCAGCCAGCCGTACTTGCTGTAGTAGATTGCGTACTGGGAGCCTGTCGCAAAACCTGACCCGCAGTGCATACCAAACCATGTGCTGGCGATGCCTACGGATACTGGAATGGACATCTTTTTCTTCTCCATAGTCCTTTAATCTCCTTTTTCTCTTGATTTTTCGTAAAATAAAATTCAATTTCAATATATATTGTATTCATATAATGCTCATTTGTAAATGCACTAATATCATAATTATTTTTTCAATATTTGTACATTTTATAAAAGCATTATCATTATCGAAATAAACTTCTAATTTTCAATTACACCTTCTAAATTTTCCATTTTATATCAATTTATGAAATATTATTTTACTGTGTACCTGTTGGCTTGCTCTCCTTCCCTTTACTTTTTTTCTCCTGGCCTCTATTGAGGTATAATCACGCCACGGATTAGCGGCACATTACAGGTGCCTCCCTTTGGTGTTACAATCGCTGTTCGTAGCCGCATATACCGAGGGTGTGGCCCAGGATAGAGCAATTCTTGACACTTAACAACCAGAACAGCGACTCCAACAGCTCCAGGCACAACTTCCGGCAGGCAATTTGCTCCGCGGCCGCTTCCTGCCGGTTGGGCAGCAACTGCTTCAAGGGATTGCCTCCTCACCTTTCCTCTGCAGATAAAATTAGGGCGGCGGAACTACTTCTGGACATTCGGAACATGACAGGATTGTATTTAGCACCACAAAGTTGTGATCGGCTGGGTAGACCGAATCGATGTCCCATCGGATGGTTGCAGTCATAGGTTTCCCGCCGTCCTATCCGACTCAGCTCTGAGTCGCAAGATTGCCGAGTCGGTAGGCGACTGCGGGCGTCTCTTCTTTAAAATCCCCAGCAGGGGTTCTCTGATAAGCTGAAGAGGTCTGTCCCGGGACAGACCTCCTGTGTTTTCCTGCTCTTACAGCACATTCAGTTTCTGTACATACTCTTCCCGCGTGATCGGCCGGGTGGCGTATGCGTCCTTCAGCGTCTGGGCTTTGGCCGCCTGTTAGTTCCACTCGTTCGTATCGTTTTTCCTTGCCGCCCCCCGGCAGCCGTCTCCGTCCTTTGCTTCCCCTTCTCCCGTTTGTCGCCTCCCATCTGCCTGCAGGGTCTTGCCGCCGTGCCCGGCCCCCCTCTCACAGCAACAGATGTCGTACCCGCCTATCGCCAGGGCCACAGGGTCTGCAGCATCGGAGCAGATTCACGGCCGCCATGCCTTTATGCAGATCCATGTACAAAAAGGCAGGGAATCTTTCAAAGATCATCTGTTCCGCCAGCATCAGGTGCTTCGGTTTCCTCTCCATGATAAGGACCAGGGAAATGCGCATGGGGTAGCTGAAAGGAGACTGTATCCAGAGCGACCTCATGAGCATCCCACTCCTCCCCGCCATCCTCCATATCCCTCTGCTGCCACATCGCCTTTTCTATCGTCTACCGGTAATCGGCATAAGCCTGGATGTAGTTCTGCCGTCTCCTGGAGTACAGTTCTTGAAAAATTCTTTCAGTATCCACGCCGTATTTTTTACAAAGCCTGAAATTTATTCTTCAGCGCTCCGGTTTCTCCATCCGCCAAGTGCTGTACACCTTGTTGCGTGGTATCCCCGGTGTCAGCAGATCATCCACCACATCCAGATGGGTCCGCAGATATGGAAGCATCGCTTCCATCTGATGTTCCTCCGGCAACAGCTAGTTAGCTTGTTATAAAGCGGCAGCTCCCCCAGCCTCCGTCACAGCTCCCGCATCGCTGTTCATGTAGTACATTGCCCGCCCCCTTTATATCCGATACAGTTTTCATATTTTACCGAACTTGTTCTTAACAAAATCAAAATTGTGCTCCGAGGTCATGCAATGGTTTGATGTTCTGTTATGCTGGTTTTCGATCAGCGTAGTAGAAGCTAATCGTTTGCACACCCCTGACCGCATCCCTCCGCCGGAGGTCTCTTTCCCCAGAAGAAGTCCCGCCAGGACTCCACCGGCTCTATCACAGCGGGCGAGTGCGCCAACGGAGCAGAGAGCACAACGATGTGCGGTCTCTCAAACTATCAGGGGGTGATGACCGTCCATCTGCCGCAGGAAAAGGAAAACCGCCAAACTGCTGCAACAGCTTGGCGGCGCGCCGCGTTTCGGAAAACGCGCAGTTCCCATCTGCGTTCAGCCTAACAGGGGAGCCTGCAGAAGCGCAAGACAGTCTTTCTCTGCAACGTATCTGCAGCTCAAAATACATCTGGACATTCTCATGCCAGTCCAAAAATTGAATATCATTGACGCAGATACCTTGCCGAGCATTCTCTATGAACCACCTCATTCGTTATTTATTATAACACCGGATTTTCAAAATTAGCAGTCAAATAGTAGTCAGAGTGAGGGCCATATCTGCTCTTAAAGGCGAAGAAATCCGTTTAAGTTGCACGGAAACGTGCAACTTTTCACAAAATGTCCACTATCAGCAGAGCGCGCTTGAGAATCGGAGGAACAAATGGAGACGTCGGATTTTGAGCAGGTCATGGAACTGTTACTCCCTGCCTTGCAAGTGGACAACCGGCATTTGCAGCTCACATTAAAAGCTTTGCTGCGGGATTGCGACCGAGCCTATGCTCAGATCAACACTTCCTGGCTGGACCCCCGGCCCACACTGACACCGGCAGATGAACCGCCCCACCCGCATTTACCTTTCTATGGTATCTTCTGACAGCGGAACCGTCTTCGACGGATTCGCCGCCCTGGGGCAGTACAGCTATGATTATCTGGTGGGCCCCCGGACATTACCTCCCCCGATACCACCACGCTGGCCGACCTTGTGAAGGAACAGCGCAAGGGGAGGTACATCGGAAAAGCCGTGCTGCCCGACACGGCCGCTGACCACGAGGGCATCATCAACTTTACCGCCAGCAACATCAAAGTGGGCACTACCACATACGAAACTGGTGGCAAGTATACCTCCCGGATCGCCGGTATTCTGGCGGGAACTCCCGCCGATTGCAGTGCCACCTATGCACCGCTGCCTGAAGTCACGGGTGTGGACACCATCGAAGATGCCGACGCGGCCATCAACAGCGGAAAGCTGATCCTCATCAACGACGGCCGGCAGGTAAAGCTGGGCAGAGCTGTGACTTCCAAGACCATGGTGGCGGACGACGAGACACAGGCTCTCAAGAAAATCAAGATGGTGGCCGCCGTGGACCTGATCCGGTACTATGCGCTGACCACCATTGAGGACAACTATCAGGGCAAGTGCTCCAACACCTATGACAACAAGTGCATCCTGCTGACCGCCCTGCGCGGCTATCTGAAGGAGCTGGAAAACGGCGACGTCCTTCTGGAAAAAAGAGCTCTGGCGCCGAGCTGGACGCCGCGGCCATCCGGGCGTTTTTTTTGATCGACCAGGCTTCCAAGGCCGGAGATGTGGAGGAGGCCAACCGCATCAAGGCGCTGGATGACGCAGCTGTGGTCAAGGAGGATACCGGCAGCCATGTCTTTATCCGGCTTTTCGGATATGTACTGGATGCCATGGAGGATTTTGCCGTTGTACTGGAGGTCTCCAACGGCCTCCTGGCAATGTGAATGTAAGGAGGATTACATATGGCTGAAATTTTGGACGCAGCTCTGGTACGGAGCGGTACCTGGGGCAGTTTGTGGCTGGACGGCGAACAGGTGGCAGAGTGCTACGGCTGCCAGATCAAGCTGAACAAAACCAAGGAGGACGTGGCTCGCTGCAGAACGCTGGTGGCGGGAAAAAAGCTGACGGGAATCTCCGGCACCGGTACGGTGCGGATTTACAACGCCACCTCCCGTCTGATCCAAGCGGAGGCCCAGGCGCTGAAAAACGGACAGGACCTGCGGCACACCTTAATCTCCAATCTGGACGACCCGGACAACCCCAACAATCAGCGGATCTCCGTCACCGGTGTCAGCTTTGACGACCTGACGCTGGCAGACTGGGAGGCCGCCAAGCTGGGACAGCTCGAAGCCCCCTTCACCTTCGAGGACTTCGACGTTCTGGACAGCTGACAGGAGGGGCCAAGATGGAACAAGCACTGACCAACGGGGCGGCGGGCGCCGCCCCCCCACCCTGGAACTGCTGCTGAGAGCGGACGTTGTGTCCGTAAAAGCGAACATGCCCACCGCGCGATATGAGATCTCCCGACTGAGCGAGGCCGCAGGCGCGCCAGTGGTGTTCACGCTGCGGGCCCCTGCCCTACGGCCGGGTCCAGGAGCTCAAACGCCTGACGGAGGAAGCGGACATCCAAATCCTGCTGGCGGGCTGTGCGGAGCCGGACCTGAAGGCGGCGGCCCTGCAGGAGAAGTTCCAGGGCGTGACACCGGCAGAGACCGTCAAGGCCATGCTGCTGCCGGGAGAGATCGCAGATCTGGCCATTGCAGTGGAAAAGCTGTCTGGCTACCGGCGGACCACCATTGAAGAAGTAAAAAACGGCTGATGGAGGCAGAGGACCCGGAGCTGGGCCTGGCGTATTACCTGTACGCAGTCCACGGGCTCCTGCCGGGGGATTACTACCGGCGAAGTCAGGGCGAAAAGGACCTGATCTGGGCCTTTGCCTCCTATGAAGCGGAACAAAAGAGCGGGAAGCGCAAACAGCGCTTTCCGCCCAGGACCAGGCACATGAGATGATGCTTGACTGAGGAAACGAAGATGAAAAAACAGCCGGTCCCAGGTGGGCGGGAACGGCTGCGCAAAACCCGCATCAGTTCAGCATAATACCGAGCAATTTAAGGGCAAAGAAAAGACTCCCAGCAAGACTAATCCCTATAAGAATAAAATAGAAGCGATTTGACATTCTGCATCCCTCCTTTTTTCTTATGATAGCACTGGGAGAAAACTAGTGTCAAGAAATGGAGGTTAGGGATAAAGGGCACACAGATGGCGACTCATCTACCTAAATTCCCAATGGCAAAACCATTTTTTTGCGACAAGTCAAGAAACAGGGACGGAGGCGGCATTTTGCCCCTGAAAGAGCAATTCTAAAAAAACAGCCGCTCCCGCAGGGGCGGGAACGGCCGCAAAAGGTAAATCAAAAATAATACTGCAGCTCTGTGCCGAGCATTTTGAGCAAAAAGAAAAAAGATACCAATGAGGCAAATCCCCATAAGAGTAAAATAGAAGCGATTTGACATTCTGTATCCCTCCATTTTTTCTTAATAATAGCACATACAGAAAGCATGCGTCAAGAAAGCAGGTGATCGTATTCAAGCTATTCCATTGTTTACAAGGTGGACGACCGATATTCCACACAGGTAAAAGCGAATGACCCAGGCGACGCAGGTCCTTTCCAAGGCAGCGGAAAACATGGGTAAATCCCTTGAAAAAGCGCTTTATGTAAAGAGCAGCGTCCAAAAAGCTACCGACGATCTAAATACCTTAACCAGTCAGATATCCACAGCAGGAGACGCCGGAGCGATTCTGTCTAATAGGCTGAATACTCTGATCTTAACAGGTGGAGTGTCTCTTACCGCCAATACGTTTGGATCATTAACAGGGGCGTATTTGGGAAGCAGAAGCGGTGACACAGCCGGAAGTATTGCGTCCTCGACGGTATCCAGCACCATCACCGGCGCGGCCATTGGCGGAACACTTTTCCCAACGCCATTGGGAATTGCCGCAGGCGCTGCCATCGGCGGACTGCTGGGCGCAGTCAGCGGGATCATACAGACGTATGAAAAGAGAGACGACGCCTACAAGGACTGGTACCGGGGGCTCTATGAACACGCGGGGAGCGAGACGGAGCGGATGCTGACAGCGGGACGCTCCTTTGCCCAGGAGACTTGGGGACAGCCGGAGGCGGAGCTGAACGCCGTGCAGGGAACGCTGGACGCGGCCGGAGGCGAGGGGTATTACGCGGAACGAAACCAGGGCATCGCGGAGCAGATCACCGCTTACGGCGGCGAGCTGGGTGAGGCTCTGGCAGAGGCAACCCGCGCCATCGGCGCCGGACGGGCGGCCATGGAAAACCTGGCGGACAGCTACACCCAGGAGGCGCTTTCCACTGTTTTGACGGGAAGCGAGACCAGTCTGCAATGGTCGGACGACAACGCGCAGCGACTACAGGAGCTGGGAGCACTGTATCAGGAGGCCATGGCCGACTACGAGGCAGGCAACACTGAGGCAGGCGCCTTGGTGGAGACTTACACAAAAGAGGCCCGGGCCCTGGCAGAGGCGCAGTACGACTCCAGCGAAGCTGCCCTAGGGGTGGTGGAGGCGGAGAAGGACCTGGTTTCCTCCATCAACGAAAACACGGCGGCGCTGCGGGGCTGGCGAGGCAGCTATGACGTGAATCAGGCCCTGACCAAGGGGCGGGAAAAATATTCCCTCCGCTGACGACACCTTTATCCCGGGCGACTGGAGCTATAACGCTGACCAAGATACAAGTTTGACGCCCTCCACGGTAAAAAGGCCCGCCCACAAGCTGTGGGCATCGACTATGTGCCGTATGACAACTTTTCCTGCTCTGCTGCACCAGGGGAGCGGGTGCAGACGGCGGTGGAGGCCCGAAGCCAGCGGCGGGTTCCGGCGATTACCATTACCGGAAACTCCTTCAGCATCCGGGAGGACGCTGATGTGGACCGGGTGGCCAGTGCACTGCTGCAGAAAATCGAGCTGGCGGAAAGGCGGGGATAATCCATGCAGATCTGTTTCATCAAAGACGGGACCGCACTGACCCTGCCAGTGACTCCAGCGGGATATGCCTGGGGCGTGGGCCGGAACATGGAGGCCATCAACATCTCCCAGTTAGGAGACGTTTACCGGCCCGGCGGACGAAGCCGGTTTTCCGGCGAGGCGCTGGAATGCCTGCTGCCGGCACAAAATTACCCCTGGATGGAGCCGGGGGCGATCTCGGACCCACAGTACTATCTGGACATTCTGACCGCCTGGGCGGCGGCCGGAGAACCGGTGCGGTACATCGTCTCCGGCACGGAGATCAACACGCTGGTTTACCTGGAGTCTGTGGAATGGCGGGAACAGGACGGGACGGGAGACATATACGCCTCCCTATGGCTGCGGGAGTACACGGACCTGGAGGCGCGGGAGGTGGCCGCAGCGGAAGATACGGTATCCGTGACCGGCAACGGCTCCCGTCCGGCGGAGAGCAGCAGCATCAGCCAATCCTATACCATCGTTAAAGGCGATACCTTATCGGCCATCTGTCGGCGGTACTACGGGAAGTACTCGGCTGCCTACTACAACGCTCTGGCCCGATACAACGGGATTCAAAATCCGCACCTCATTTATCCGGGCACCACCATCACCATTCCGCCGGAGTCCGTACTGATGGGAGGGTGACATGAAGCTCTATCTGACAAAGCACCGGAACGGCACAACTCGGGAGATTACCGATCTTGCCGCCAGCTGGACCTGGTCCGGGGACAAGGCTTCCATTTGCCGTCAGCTGGACCTGGAGATCGCCTTTTTGGAAGGGAGTGATCTGCCGGTACCGGAGATCGGGGATCTGGTGACCATGGTGGGAGACGGCAGCCGCCTATTCGCCGGCGTGGTGCTGCGAAGAACCGCGGGGTCGGAGGACACCATCTTGTCCGCCACCTGCTTTGACTACGGCATCTACTTACAGAAAAACGACTGCACGGCGAAATTCACCGGCGCTACGCCAGAGGAAATTACCTGGTCTCTCTGTGGGGAGAAAGGGATTCCCAGTGGCTTCCCTGCCCACTACCGGCATTTCGCTACGGCGGAAGTTTTCCAGTGTGAAGATTAATCAGGCCATCGTCACAGTATGGTCCCTGGCAGCGGAGAAAAACGGAACGCAATACGCCATCCGGTACACTCCGGAGGGGCTGCTGGTCAAAGAACGGACGGTCAGTGCCTCCAGTCTGGTGCTGAAAGCGGCGGGGAACCTGATGGACGCTACCACCACAGAGGATGCCACCAACGTGGTCAACTCTGTGGCCATCTACGACAAAAACGGGAATTTTCTGCGGCTCCTGGGAGACGCGGCCTCCCAGGAGTTGGTGGGCGTCATGGAAACCCACGTCACCCAGAACGACCACTCTGACACTATCAACCAGGCAAAGCGCCTGCTGGAGGACGGAAAGCAGCAGAGAACCGTGACGGTGCATGTGCTGGGAGATTTATCCCTCATCACCGGGGAGACCGTGGTGGTCCGGGAGCACAAAACCGGACTGGAGGGCATCTTCTGGATCGATGCGGATGTTCACACGTGGAAGAACCACAACTACGATACCATGCTGACGCTGAACTGCCGGAACGTGGCAGCGACGGCCAGCGCAGGAAGTGAGATCGAATGAAAGAAAACGCAAGAGACCCCTATGTGGGGCTGAATGAATATTTCGGGCGGAAGGCCTCGGAGGCTGTGCCGTCCTGGTATGCGGTGGGAAAGGTGCTCGCCACCTCCCCGCTGAAGATTCGGGGCCGACGGGTTGGATCTGGACTTGGAGGATCTTTTCATAGCCCAGCATCTGACCGCAGGGTGGCAGGAACAGCTGACAGGCTTATCCTGGCCTCTGACGGCAGAGCTTCCACAGAAAGCTTTTCAAGGGACCTGTACATGCGGACTTTCTTCCGGTACGTGCCAAGTAATTCGCCCGGAGGAAACTGTGGAAGGCAAGACAGCAAAGGAAGCCCCTATCACTCATGGTTCCCTTCTGCATGCGGGCGATCAGGTTCTGCTGCTCCGCCCGCAGACGGGCAGACCTACTATGTGGTTGAGAGGATGGTGAAGGTATCCGATGAGCCTGTTCCCAATGATTGAAGCTCCGAATACCGCATTGGCGGCTTCCGGCACGCTGCCGCTGGCCCGGGAAGCGGCTTGGGATTTTCTGCAAGATCAACCAATCTGGCGCTCCGGCAGACCTGTGTATGTGACCGGCGCGGACGTCGTGCTGGTGTGGGCCCGGAACTGTATCCACACGGAGCGGTTCGCCCACGACGCTTTTACTACGGACTACAGGCAGGATTTATCCGGCCTGATCGGACAGCCCTATGGTGATGAAGTCCGCCAGTCCGAAGCCATTCGAAAGCTTCGGGAGGCCCTGATGATTAATCCATACATCACCGCCGTAGATCAGCGATTCCTTCGAAAGCGGCGCGCTGCAGATCTCGTTCAGCCTGACAACTATTTATGGGGAGGTGCACGTCCATGACGCAGTTATCTGTATTTGAGAGCCGTACGCCGGAAGTCATTAAGGCAGAAATTCTGACCGCTCTGACAGCCAGCGGAGTGGAGATTGATACCCGCGAGGGAGCTATACCAACACCCTCATCAGTCAGATCTCCTATGCTCTTTGGCAGCACTCCCAGCTCCTGTCCGGCCTCCTGCCTATCGTGTTCCCTGGCCCGGACAGCGGAGAGTACCTGGACCTGCATTCGGCCCAACTGGGCATGGTGCGCCAGCCCGGCACCAAGGCCCGGATAGAGGTGACCTTCACGGGAACCGACGGCACCGTGATCCCTGCGGGAACGGCGGTGTATGCCCCTGACAGTGGCCTGCGGTATTTGACTTTGGAAGCTGTTACCATCACGGATGAGACGGCGGTGGCCACAGTGGAGGCGGAGAATATCGGCGAGGACTACAACGTACCGGCCGGATCCATCACCTCCATGGCAGTCAATGTCCCCGGGGTGAATGATCTGGCCAACCTGGAAGCTGCCGCCGGTGGCTCTGATCTGGAGAGCGACGTAGCCCTCTACACCCGCATCCATGACCGTCTTAGCCTTCCGATTACATCAGGCAACGCCAATCATTACATCCAGTGGGCCAAGGAAACCGCTGGCGTCAGCTATGCCAGCTGCATCCCGCTCTGGGCCAGTAACGGTACAATCAAGGTGGTGATCGCCGGCGCGGCCCATATCGAAGCCGAAAAGCCTATCGGCGCCACGGTGACAGTGGTGAGCGTGACAGAGACAGAGCTGCCGGTGACTGCGGCCGTAACCGTGCTGGAAGGATATTCTACGGAAAATGTCACCAATCAACCGACCACGGCGATCTCCGCGCTGCTGGCTGAACAGGCTTTTGGGCAGGCCGTCACGATCCCATACAGCCGTTTTCTAGCCTGCCTTCTGCAGTGCCCCGGCGTGGCGGATTACAGTTCCTTCACGGTAAACGGCGAGACAGCGGTCGTATCGATTGCCGCGGAGGCTGTCCCGGTGGTCGGGACTGTGAACGTCACGGAGACATAAGGAGGTCGGCAATATGAGCAGTCTTCCAATCCGGGAGCGCGTCCCGGACAGATATTGCCGGCATCCACAGACAGCAGCCATTTTGGAGGCTCTGGAGAAACAGAGCAGCATATCCGCAGCCCAGATAGACCACCTTCTCAAGCAGTTCTTTGTGGAGACGGCCACTTGGTCCTTGTATCTCTGGGAAAGGAAGTATGGAATCGCTGTGGATGAGTCCAAGCCCCTGGCGGACCGGCGGGCAGCCGTGCGGGACAAAATGACGGCCGCCGGCAACACTACCGCGGAAATGGTCCGGCAGCTGGCCATGGCTTTGACCGGCTATGAGGCCCGGGTGGTGGTCCATTCGGCAGACTACGCTTTCTCTCTGGAGTTCCTGGGGAAAGGGAACACCCTAGCGGATATTGATGTGAGCCAAGTCCGAAAAATGGTAGAACAGATTAAACCAGCTCATCTGCAGTTCATCATCTCCGGACTGACCTGGAACGATATTGAGAGCGTAGGCCTTACTTGGCAATGGTTTGATGATACCCCCGCTTCTTGGGCGGAGTTTGAAAGTAAGTTCTGCGTTCATAAAAAGCACAGGTGGAGAAATCCCCTGTATTTTTGCAGCTGACAGTCTGGTATTGGTAAATTTATGGTGGGAACCCCCTTGCAATATTGTACAACAATCTTCTTGATAACGTCTGATAAACTTGGATTCATATTCCGAAAGAATCAAAACTCTAAAGTAACTGCATCGCAATGGTTGGAATGCCATAGCTTAGTTGGACTTAGGATAGTGGGCAGAGTCATCAGGCGGTCAAACGGGAAACCGTTGGAGCCGAGTGATCTTGTAGGTTTTGTCCAGATTTGCGAAGTTTGATAAAAAATCCCCGGGGGCATTGCGCTGCAATGCCCCCGGGGATTTTTCCGATAGTAGTCTGCCTATTATCCATTTAGCGTTACCAACTTGTTCATTGCATTTTACCAAGTGCAGTTTTGTGAGCTGTGGCCCCGCGCAACCGCGGTAACTACAGAAATTTTCGTCATACACAGTTCTACCTGGGAGATGCTTGATTATTTATACAGAAGCCTTCAGCTTTCCAGCGCCCTCTAAATGATTGCCAGGGAAAATCCCGGCAGAAAATGGAACCGTCCATACCCACACCCTATGTACTGTTGAACGTGCAGAAATATTACGATTATTCGGGCCGGGTCCAATACTAATGCGTTCCAGCATTTGATCGATTTTTGGGGAATAGCGGCACTGATCCTCACAGATATTGATACGATCCACCCGAACAAGTCAATCTGAGATATAACTACTTATTCATCGTGTCCTGTTTCTGCACTGGCGCATGTAGCACAACGAAAAGCATCCGCAATTAAAGATATTCTGGGCCAAAACAGGAGCAGCAAATCGGATAAATCCCAAAAATTTGTTCGTATTTGCTACCCCTGTTCAGAAAGTGTGGTTCCTTCATTTTCTCTCCATGTACTGACACATTGGATTGCTTTGATGATAGGATCATATCCAGTACAGCGGCAAAGATTTCCCGAGAGAGCTATGCGGATTTCCTCTTCGTCCGGCTTAGGATTTTTTCAGCAGCAGTGCATATGCAGACATTAACATACCTGGCGTGCAGAAGCCGCACTGCACCGCACCGTTTTCAGAGAAGGCTCTCTGCAGTTGTTGTCCGATTTCCAGCTGAGCAAGACCCTCAGCTGTCCAAATGTCTTCTCTGTCCATCTGGACAGCGGGCATCAGGCAGGAATTGACTGCAAGACCGCCGCAAAGGATGGTGCAAGCGCCGCACTCACCTACACCGCAACCCTCTTTAGTCCCCGTCAGTCGCAACTGATCGCGAAGAACATCCAGCGCCCTCTGGTTGGGATCCACCATCAGTTCCAAATGTTCTCCGTTGATTTTGCAGTGGATTGGAATTCTGTTCAAGAAAATACCTCCATTTCCATGAGAAGTCGCTTGCATACCAGTTTGGTAACCGGTTGCTTATAGCGAGTAGATGCTCTCATTCCCGTGATTTCTGGTATCTTTGCAGAAATTGCCTCTGCCATTTCGCAACAAGTGTCCTCTGTCAGTATCCGACCAATGAATTGTCCCTCAACGACAGGAAATCGCATTGGCCGGGGGAACACTGCACCTACAGCAGCCCGAAAATCGGAGATGCTAAGGTCCTCTGCCAGCCGCAACACCAGTGTCAGTGTCAACCGGGAAATAGCCAAAGCCTCTCGGCGGCCGATTTTTCGAAACCGCCACTGTGCATCCGCCGGGAGTGCCGGAATCCGAATATCTCGGATAAACTCTCTCTGGTCGAGACGCAGTATGCCGGGGGCTTCGATCAATTCCGTAATGGGAATCTGCCGCATAGAGCCAAGATAGTCCGTGCAGATTACGGCATCCAATGCCGCCAAAGGCCCCAGAGAGTCCCCAGCAGGTGAGGCATTGGCAATGTTTCCACCAAGCGTGGCCCGGTTCCGCAGCTGTACCGCGCCCACCATGCCACAGGCAGCGGCCAGAGGTCCGGCCAGCTGACACACCAGCGGAGAATTGGCAACAGCACTGTGGGTAACTTCGCCGCCGATCAAGAGGGTGTCATCATTCCGGCGAATCTCCTTCAGTTCCGGCAGTGCAGTCAGATCATAGACGGCTCTACCGACATATTTGCCGTTTGCCCTATCCTGTACCAGAATATCCGTGCCACCTGATAGAAACAAGGGCGTATTCCTCTCCCGTTCCAGCAGGAGGTACAGCTCCGTCAAGGATGTGGGCCGATGATAGGAACAAAAATTCATCAAGCATCCCCCTTATATTCAGGATGTGCCGCAAAAAACACATCCTCCAAGGTGGTAGGAATTCTTCGCAGGGCTCCGGCACTGCCAAGCGCCATGTTCACAGCACCGCTGACAGCGGCCGGTGCCGGTTCCATGGCTGGTTCTCCAAGGCTCTTTCCACCGAAAGGGCCACAATTGTCAGGGTTTTCCTCAAAGAACACCGTCATTCTGCAGGCATCACGGGCGGTTGGCAGAATGTAGCTATCAAAATTGTCCGACCGAATAATACCGTTTTTCGGATCAGTCTCTACCGCCTCTGTCAGTGCCATTCCAATGCCCATAACCATGCCGCCGGTGACCTGTCCCGCGGCCATCTGGGGATTGATAATCCGCCCGGCATCATGGCAGCCCACCATCTGCAAAACCTTGACCTGTCCGGTGTCGGTATCTACTTCCACCTCCGCCGCGTGGCAGGAATAAACATAGGAGATAAAGGCATCGCCCTGACAGCGGTTATTGTCCCATTTGGCATCAGGAACTTTGTACATAGCAGCGGCATCTTGGCAGCCGTGCGCAGACAGGAGCCTGGCGATTTTCGCCCATGAATACGGATGCTCCTCTACAAAGACTCTGCCGTGAGAAAAAAGAAACCGTGTCGCTATTCACACACAGACAGGCAGCAATTTGCCCCTTTAGCGCAGCAATAGCCATCAAAATGGAATTTCCACCGATAAAGGTGCCACGGCTAGCACCGGCAGGACCGGTGTCTGGGGAATGCGCTGTTTCCGGCTGACACCAGTTTACCTGCTCCAGAGGGATCTGCAGGCCATCTGCGCAGATTTGCGTCAGAACCGTTTCCGCCCCCTGTCCCATTTCCATCATAGGACAGCGCACCTCTACGCGGCCATCCGGCAAAACGGTAAGTCTAGCTCTACCAACGTCCTCGGAATCCGCACCAAAGCTGACACCACGTATCGAGCATGCAATGCCGACTCCCCGTCGGATAGAGCCAGTCTGGTGGGAGTAAGTTTCAAATTTTTCATCAAACCTAATGGTCTGCGCAACACGCTGGGCAACCGTGTTTATACTGACCACATGCCCCTGTAGAAGCTGCCCGCTGGCGGTAGTATCTCCTCTCCGCAGGAAGTTTTTGCGCCGCAGCTCTAAAGGATTCATGTGTAGCCGCTGCGCCAGCTCATTCATAGCGCTTTCCAGTGCAAAAATCGCCTGCGGAGTTCCAAAACCACGCATGGCACCGCAGACCATATTGTTGGTCATAACGGCCTTGTTTTCATAGTAGACAGCAGGAAAACGATAAGGGCCAGCCCCCACAATTGGTGGATTTCCAAGTGACGATGGGGCTTTCGTTGACATAGGCTCCGCCGTCCATCACAGCTCTGGCCTCCAATGCCGTCAGGATCCCTGTATGATCCGCACCCAGACGAATATGTGTGCGAATACCGTGGCGCTTATGGCTCTGCTGAATAGATTCCTCACGAGTGAACACATAGCTGACGGGTCGATTCAGCCGCAGAGCCGCGATTCCGGCACGAACCGCCATAGCGGAAATCTGTTCACACTTTCCGCCGAAGCTGCCGCCAAGCGTATCAGGGTGAATGACCACCTGTTTTTCTGTCAAGCAGAGGGCTTCGCAGATGACATTTCGATTGAAGAAGGGGTTTTGCGTGGAGCCACGCATTTCAAGTCCGCCACCCTCAAGCGGCAACACAACAACAGCCTCCGGCTCTAGATAGGCGTGCTCTACCCATGCGGTTTCATAAGTTTCCTCCACAACCACCTCCGCTTGGGCTAACGCTGCAGCAGCATCTCCCTTGATTAGATGTTGCGAGGCGCAGAGGTTATCAGGATAGGCTGGGTTGATAACGATTTCTCAGATAAAGCCTCCGCCACCGTGAGAACCGGCTTTAATGGTGTTAGCTCCACACGGACAGCTTTAGCTCCCTGCTCCGCAAGGACCGGGGAGTCTGCTACGACCACAGCTACTACATCTCCCGCAAATTTGACATACCGTTCCGCAAGAATTGGCTCATCCTTGCAGAAGGCACCGAAACCATTGTGCCCCGGAATATCTTCAGCCGTGTAAACACCACGCACGCCAGGGATATTCAACGCCTCCTCCGTGTGAATCGCACGAATCTCCCCATATGGGCAGCCAGTTACGACCCCTTTTGCATAGAGCATATGGGGCAGATGCAAATCTGCCCCATATATTGCACAGCCATTCATTTTTTCCATGACGTGAATCCGCTGACGGGACTGGTGTACCTCGTGCAGCTTTGCCATACTCTTTCCTCCTGAAAGTCCCCCCGCACAGCGTTTTGCGGTGCGCAGAAGGACTCTGTTTATCCGTTGATGTCAGCGTGAAGTCCTTTGCGGAACAGTTCCAGATTGGCAGGCTGTGCACTAAGCTGCTGCTCCACCGCGTCCACCGTTACAGGTAGTTGGGGACATGCCCGCAGCAGCGCACCCAGCATATAGTAGTTCCTGCCCCGCATATCCTCGCCCTCTGGATGAATCGTCAGGATTTCGGCACCGCGCTGTGCAAGCTGTTGCTTCCACTCCTCGCGGCGGGGGTCTGTCATAACGAGAACAACCTCGTCAATGGTAGGGGTGGTCTGTGCCTGCAACAAAAGCATGCCCCCTTCTTTGAGATAGTACGCGGCGTTCATCACTCCGTCCAGTGGCTCCATTCCCAGCACAGCATCTGCCTCCCCTGGAACAATTAAGGGGGGGAAAACGCAGGCGCATTGAAGCAGAGATCACAGGTGATGGGACCTAGACGCATGGCAGAGCGGGGACGCTCGAACATGCTGACAGTGGTTCCACAAGCAACAGCCGCTTGTGCCAGCGTTTTGGCCAGATGGACACTACCCTGACCGCCGATACCGGCTATACGGAGATAGAAAGCGCTCATTTTCCCACCTCCACAAGAGAAATTGCTCCGTTCTCACAGAGCTCCACACACACATACCGCAGGCGGAACAGAGGTCCGAGCGAATAGTGGTTTGATCTACTTGAGAGCGAACAACCGCGGAGCAGAAGAGATCGCCGCAGGTGCCGCAGCGCCGGCATTTCGCCGCATCCACCACAGCAGTCCGTCTGGGAAGTCCGGCCTTTTGCTCAGCCTTCAGGCGGCTGATTACGCAGGGGCTGGCGGGTCACAATCACAGCAGGCTTGGGCGCATCCAGTGCCTTACGGATAGCATCCATGGTGTCGGAAAGCTGGAGGGGATCCACACTGTCTACATATGGGACGCCTACGCTCCGGCACAGCTCCTCCAGGTTCACTTTAGGCACAGCGTCACCCACGGTATTTCTGCCGGTACAACCGGTAGGTTGCAGACCAGTGTTGCCCAGTGTGCTGTTATCCAGCAACAAGATGACCAGATTAGACTTGTTGAACACGGCATTGACCAGCCCAGAAAATCCACCATGCAGGAAACCGCCATCACCGCACAAGGCCAGCACGGGGACCTCGCTGCCGGCATCAGCCGCACCACTGGCAAAGCTGATGCAACCACCCATGTTAGTGGCGGAGGTGATGCTCTTTGCAGGAGTCAGAATGCCCATGAAAGAGCAACCCGCATCGGCAAAGGCAATATACTTGCCGCCGTTATAGGTATCCATTGTCTTCCGAATCGCATAGAACACACCCATGTGACCGCAGCCGCCACAGAGAGTGAGATTTCGCTCCGACAGGAAGGGCTGGGCGCTTCCGGCAGTGGGATCATAATCCTCCCCGCGCAGAACCTTACGTAGCAGGCGCTCGATGTCGCCTGTGAACAGCTCACCGCCATAGGGAATGTCCTTACTGATGCGGCCGCAAATCTTTGTGGACAAGCCGCGGCGTTCCAGCAGCGCCATAATGCGCTCCTCAACAAACGCTTCCCCTTCCTCAATGATCAGAAGAGCATCCACTTTCTGAGCAAAAGAGACAATCAGATCTTCGTTCATGGGATTGACACAACTGAGCTTTAACACTGGAGCTGAAATCCCGCTACGCAGCATAGCCGCCTGAGTCAGACTGTAGCTTACACCGCAGCACACCAGTCCGATGCGTCCCTCGCCGTCCTCTGCATAATCGTAGTCCTTCTGCGTCAGAATTGCCCGGCACTTTTCCAGATTCTTGTGAATGAAGCGGTGGATGGTCACAGCAGACATGGTGCCCGGCTCAAACATAACGACCCGCCGGGGTTGGGCGCGAACTCGCTCTTATGGGGCACCGTTTCCCGCGCATCTACCGACACAACCGTCTGCGCCATCATCAGCTGACACACACTGCGCACCACCACGGGACAGCCAAGCTCTTCGGAGAGTTCAAAGGCGTATTTGGTCATCTCCTTGGCTTCTTGAGCAGTAGGGGACAGAGCACGGGGACATCTGCCGCCGTAGCCAACACACGGGAGTCCGATTCAATAGCAGAGGTATTGGCACCCACATCGTCACCTGCGAATACCACCATGCCTCCGGTAACACCATAGTTGTTGCTATATTTTTAGACAATCCATGACCACGTTCATACCCAGATGATTCATAGTGCATAGACTACGCTGACCATCCATGGCTGCCCCCCAAGCTACCTCCAGCGCCACGCGTTCGTTGGTAGCCCACTCCACATGGATATTCTCGTCTTTGGCTACTGTGGTCAAGGCCTCCAAGCAACCGGAACTGGGGGTTCCGGGGAAACCTGCCACAACCTTTACATCTGCTTCTAGTGCGCCACGGGCCACGGCTTCATACCCATAGGCCAGAACAGCAACGCCGGGCGTCTTTTCTTTTAATATGGCACTCAAGACGTTTCCTCCTATTTCCTGCTATATCCCTTTTGGGATACACCTTGTGATTCAGAGAATAAAATCGTTTTCAGAAAAATAGTCATCCAATTCCTGTATCCAGCCATTCACCATAGTCTGCGGCGCATAGGAATTGGTAAATGCGCTTTTTGGCAAGTGCGTGCAGTTCCGGCTTGGCCAGACGGAACGTGCGCACCACCGCTTCGTAATTCTCATTCAGATCTCCACAAAAAAAAAACGGTGGATCGTCGGAATTGATGCTGACAGGAACGCCAGCATCCATCAATTGCTTAATGCTGTGGTGCTCCATATCGGGGAACACCTTCAGTGCAAGGTTGCTGAGGGGACAGACTGTCAGAAAAATGTGGTCTCGCGCCAGCCGATTCACCAGTTCAGGATCCTCAACCGCACGGACACCGTGATCAATCCGGCCGCAGCCAGCTTCATCCAGCGAATCCCATATGCTCACAGGACCATAGGCCTCGCCTGCGTGGGCAGTCAAGTAATAGCCCAGTTCCCTGGCCCGCCGGAAAGCTTCCTTATGCCGGTGCGCCGGATATCCGGCTTCGGCGCTGTCGAGTCCCACAGCCACGATGTTGGCATCCTTTCGCCATGGCTCTAGCCGATTGACAAGAGAGAGATTCCTCTCTGGCGGGCTGGTGCGATCCAATTCTGGGATACACGCAAATTCCACGCCAAACTGAGTTTTGGCCGCTTCACGGCCTTGAATAAAGCCCGCATCTGCGCATCCAGCGAGATGCCGGTGCGCTCATGAAAGTCGCAGGAAAGCATTACTTCGCGATAGCGAATGTTTTGCGTGGCGGCATCTCTCCCCAGCTCTGTAACCAGATAGGCAATGTCCTCCTCATCCTGAATGACGGCATTGGTAGCGTCAATCATGCGAATGAAATCACCGAGATTCCGGTATTGGAACCGTTGGGCTGCCTCCTCCGGAGTGGAAAAGGGAAGCGTCATCCCATGCCGTTCTGCAAGATACAATGCACTTTCCGGAGAGGTGGCCCCGTCTTGGTGAATGTGATTTTCTGCCTTGGGCATCCCTGAGATAAACTCCTGCAAGGTCATATGGGTAACGCCCTCCTCACGGCTGATCCGGCACCTGCGGCGGCATAGGATAGGGTAGGTCCATCGCCAGTCGAGTTTCCGACAGAATGCCGCACTGGCTCCAGATGGCATCCTCTGCCTCCTGAAGCGTTTTTGTGTCCATGCAGGCCTGAATGGCTGGATTCATGGCACAAACTACATCTGGGTCAAAGAAGAAGGTAACTGCAGCAGCAGGGATCCGTTCCACGCCCCACAGACGCTTGCAATAAAAAAACACCTAATTCGCCCTTAGCAGCCCGTTGCGGCCATTGTTCTACATCATCAGGTCCAATAATATCAAAAATTTTCTGAAGATCTAAGACATCTTTCTGGGTCAGGCCGCTTGCGCCCAGAAATCCGCCCCGGCGCATACATTCTCCCACATTGCGATTCAAATGCGCTATATGCATCTCCGCATCACCACCATAGCCGTTCAGGGCATACACACCTGGGATGCTCATTTCAGAGGCACAGATGACACTGAATGCGTCAATCAAGGGAGAGCAGACCTGTGTTTCCTCGCCTGTAAAGAAGGTATCGGAACCAATGTCCGCAGAGATAAAAAGCTGGCAGTCGTGCTCTTTCGCAATGATTTCCAGTGCATGCTTGACACCGGGCAAACCGTTGCGCAGACTGATCCCGTAAATCGGCACATCAAAGGTTTGCGCCATGGCAATTTCATAAGTAGGATTGCCAGCACCCATACCACCAACAAGCCTAGTTTCCGGCAAAATGCGAACCAAATTCTCGTTGAGTCGTTCGGAAGGCTGAAACCAGCCCAGATCGAATACCTCACATCCATCAGCAAAGGTGCCCCACCAGTTCACGGAAATCGTGGCCAAAGCGATGTGCTTAACCCCCAGTGTTTTGGCGTAATTCATTATAGAAACGCTTTGTACTAGGTCACCGCCACCGCCGCAGCCGGCAATGAGGACACTGTCGCAGCCACGAAGTAATTCCTCAACAGAGGGTTTGGGGGAAGTCCATCGATTCATCAAAACACCCCTTTTCCAGAAAGAACCAATCAGTTTTCTGCATAGCGGCGGAGCTTTTCAAGGCCGTCATAGCCACCTTCCTCACCCAGCTGGCGGTCGATGGTAAACATTTCGCCGCCCGATGTACTCCCGCAGAGTTCAGCGATCTGGCAGGCATCCTCAATCGTGTAGCACAGTTCGCAGGCGTGGAACACGTCATAGGGGCTGCCGCAAATGACACCATGAGCCTGAAGAATACAACCGTAGCCATCTGACCGATTGCCTTGACCGCGCTGTCTGCAAGACGGTGGTGCCGGCCCCTTCGTAGGGTGCCACCTTCACAGCCCCCTTAAGCGCCCACTGCGCTGCGATAACGCTAGGCAGATAGGTGTGCTTCAAACTCCATGCCACTGCATGAACAGGATGACAGTGAACCACTGCGTTGATTTCTAGGCGCTTCTTATAGATGCCCAGGTGCATAAACGTTTCAATCGATGGTTTTTTGTTGCCTTCTACGACATTGCCATCCATATCAACAATGATGATATCCTCGGGCTTCATATGGATATACTGAGCACCGCTGGGCTTGATGGCCACAAGGTTTGCCTTGCGGTCAATGATACTGATATTGCCGCCGCTCATCTGCACAAGACCGCGGTCGTAGAGCAGCTTGCCGACTTCTACAATTTGTCTGCGTTCTTCTTCCATCATCATGGTTGCATTCTCCTTTTAGCGTCAAATTAGTTAAAATGCGATCATATGCCGGTGCAATCGCAGCCACGCAGCATAAATTTCCGGATAGGGTGAGCCTGCATCAGGGCGGTAGAGCGTTCCTTCTGCAGAAAAAGCACTCACCGCCTCTGTCAGCGAACGGTAAACACCCGTACCAAAGGCTGCCATAGCGGCAGCTCCTAAAGCTGTGCACTCTGTGGTTTGATAGGTTTGAACTGGGATCTGTACAGTATCTGCCAGAATCTGGGGCCAAAAGCCCACTGTGGCTCTGTCCGCCACAGACGTGCAGCTGTTCCGGCAGTGCAATGCCTTTGCGCTGCAAAACCTCTAGATTGGCCATAACGCCAAAGGCATTGGTCTC
>VOFI01002240.1_pt1 | contig 36667 bp, 53 predicted proteins | sample 5384131 | NCBI WGS metagenome assembly VOFI01 (sample SAMN12384728, study PRJNA508395) | human gut metagenome | isolation source: healthy gut H | host: Homo sapiens | reverse complement strand
GAGTCAGGTAAGAAACAAGTTGTCAAATGGACCGCTGAGGGCGCAGTCAAATGGGAAGCAATCCAGAGTATTCTGCGACGCTGTAGGCAGACGTCATTTGCCGGGGATATGTTGGTATCCTGCTAAGTGCACGGGTCATACCGTGAATCAAGGTGGCACCGCGGATAAAGTATTTTATTCGTCCTTGACAGAACATAGTTTCTGTCAGGGACGATTTTTTTTGCTCCTCTGGCAGAAACGCCAGAGGAGCATTTTTATTTGGAGGTGCAGACCATGCAAATCGTTCCCACATTGGAGAAAGTTAAAGAGATTGCTTCTACCGGAGGATACCGGGTGCTTCCAGTGAGCTGCGAGATCCTGTCTGACTTCACCACGCCCATAGAAGCCATGCGCATCCTGAAGCAGGTCTCCGCTCACTGTTATATGCTGGAGTCCGCGGCCAGCCATGAGACCTGGGGACGCTACACCTTCCTGGGCTTTGACCCCAGTCTGGAGATCACCTGCAGGAACGGGGAGATGCGGGCCGGATGCCTGCACTTCCCAACGGCGGACCCGTCCGCTTACCTGCGTCAGGTCCTGGCGGAGCACAAAAGCCCCCTGTTTTCACCATCTCCCCCCCTTCACCGGCGGGCTTGTGGGATACTTCTCCTATGACTATCTGGGGTACAGCGAGCCGTCCGTCCGGGCGGAGGTAGAGGACAGGGAGGAATTTTGGGATCTTGACCTGATGCTCTTTGACAAGGTCATCGCCTTTGACCATCTCCGGCAGAAGCTCATTCTTATGGTCAATATGTCCCTGGACGAGCCGGAGACCGGCTACAACAAGGCGGTGCTGGAGCTCAGACAGCTTGCGGAACTGCTGCGGACCGGAGCGAAGCAGCGGGACCATGCCGGGCGGCTCCTGGGGCCGGTGATGCCGCTGTTCGGCCGGGAGGACTTCTGCCGCATGGTGGAGCGGGCCAAGGTCCACATCCGGGAAGGGATATTTTTCAGATCGTCCTCTCCAACTGCCTGTCGGCCCCCCTTTGAGGGCAGCCTGTTCAACACCTACCGGGTGCTGCGCACCTTGAACCCCTCCCCTATATGTTCTATTTTTCCGGAACCGATGTGGAGGTGGCGGGGCATCGCCGGAGACGCTGGTCAAGCTGGAAAACGGCGTGCTCCACACCTTCCTCTGGCGGGCACCCGACCCAGGGGAAATACCCCGGAGGAGGACCAGGCTATAGAGACAGAGCTGCTCTCCGATGAGAAAGAACTGGCAGAGCACAATATGCTGGTGGACCTGGGGCGGAACGATTTGGGCAAGGTCAGCCGGTTCGGCACGGTCCAGGTGGAGAAATTCCACACCATTGAGCGCTTCTCCCATGTCATGCACATCGGCTCCACCGTGCGGGGCGAGCTCCGGGAGGACAAGGACGCGCTGGACGCCATCGAGGCGGTGCTGCCCGCCGGGACTCTCTCCGGAGCGCCTAAGCTCCGGGCCTGCCAGCTGATTGCGGAGCTGGAGAACAACAAGCGGGGCATCTACGGCGGGGCCATCGGCTACATCGACTTCACCGGGAATATGGACACCTGTATCGCCATCCGGATCGCCTATCAGAAGAACGGCAGGGTGTTCGTGAGAAGCGGAGCCGGGATCGTGGCCGACTCGGTCCCGGAGCAGGAATTTGAGGAATGTATGAACAAGGCGCGGGCGTCCCCTGAAGGCGCTGGAGCTTGCACAGGAGGCGGAGTTATGATCCTGCTGATTGACAACTATGACAGCTTTTCCTATAACCTCTATCAGCTGACCGGCCAGCTCTGTCCGGACATTCAGGTCATTCGAAACGATGAACTGTCGGTGGAAGAGATCAGGGCGCTGCAGCCGGAACGGATCATCCTCTCCCCCGGCCCGGGGAGGCCGGAGGACGCGGGGATCACCATGGAGGTGGCGGCCGCCCTGGGGCATGAGATCCCCATTCTGGGGGTCTGCCTGGGACACCAGGCCATTTGTGCTGCCTTTGGCGCCTCCATTACCTACGCCAAGGCGCTGATGCACGGGAAGCAGTCCCAGGTCCGCTTCGATCCGGACTGTCCGCTGTTCCGGGGCTGTCCGGAAACCGCTCTTGTGGGACGGTATCACTCCCTGACGGCGGACGCCGAAACCCTTCCGGAGTACCTGAAGATCACCGCTCAAACCGAGGACGGAGAGGTTATGGCGGTGCAGCACAGGGAACATCCGGTCTACGGCGTACAGTTCCACCCGGAGTCCATTTTGACGCCCAACGGGAAAACCATGCTCCAAAACTTCATAAAGGGATGTAAATCATGATCAAAGAAGCCATCGTCAAGATCGTCAATAAAGGGGACCTCACCTATGAGGAGGCCTACACCGTGATGAATGAGATCATGGGCGGCCAGACCACCCCCACCCAGAACGCCGCCTTTCTTGCCGCCCTCTCCACCAAGAGCGCCCGGGCGGAGACCACCGACGAGATCGCCGGATGCGCCGCCGCCATGCGGGGCCACGCCGTCAAGGTGGAGACCGGCATGGAACTGTTCGAGATCGTGGGCACCGGCGGAGACAACGCCGGCAGCTTCAACATCTCCACCACCGCCGCCCTGGTGGCGGCGGCAGGGGGCATGAAGGTGGCCAAACACGGCAACCGGGCTGCATCCTCCCTGTGCGGCACGGCGGACTGTCTGGAGGCTCTGGGGGGTCAATATCCACCAGAGTCCCGCCAAGTGTGTGGAGTTGCTCCCTCTGGCGGCGGAACTCATCGACAGCGGAAGGGCTGCCGCCGTGCTGGAGCGGCTGATCGCGGTCAGCAACGGCCCGGAGGTGGAGGCATGACCATATTGGACCAGCTGGCCGACCACGCCCGGGAGCGGGGTGGCGGCATCCAAGAGCGCTGTCTCTCTGAAAGATCGGTGTTGGCAGGCGTTTTCTCTCTCCCCAAAAGAAGATTTTGGATTTGAGAAAGCCCTGAGAAAAGACGGACTTTCCTTCATTTAGAGTGCAAGCGGGCATCACCCTCTAAGGGACTCTCATCGCCCCGGAGTTTCCCTATCTCCAAATCGCTCTGGATTATGAGGCGGCGGAGGCGGGAGGCCATCTCCAGTGCTCACGGGCTGATCGCGGTCAGCAAACGGTTCCTGGGCAGCGACCGGTATTGCAGGGTGGCCGATCGCCCGACGGTGGGGCTCCCGGGTGAACAACCGCAACCAGAAGGATTTCTCCTGTGTGGACCCGGACAACAGTCAGCTGCTACCAGGGCGCTGATTCCCCGCGAGGTACTGTTTGTTTCCGAAAGCGGCATCCGAGACTGTTTATTTGCGCCGGAGACGTCGCAGTGCTCCGGGAGATGGGAGCGGACGGAGTCCTGATTGGAGAGTCTCTGATGCGGACGGCCGATAAAAAGGCTGCCCTGGCGGGATTGCGAGGTGGAATATGACAAAAATCAAACTGTGCGGCCTGAGCCGTCCCCAGGATATTCTGGCCGCAAATCAGCTGAGACCGGAATATATCGGTTTTTGTTTTTGCCCCTAAAAGCAGCCGGTATATCTCCTCTGGGCAGGCTCGGGAACTCAAAGCGCTTCTCTCACCTCAAATCCGGGCAGTGGGGGTCTTTGTAAACGAGGGAATAGACAGAGTAGAAGAACTGCTGAACAACGGCGTCATCGACCTGGCACAGCTCCACGGCAGTGAAGATGCGGACTATATCCGGCAGCTGCGGACACGCACTGGAAAGCCGGTCATTCAGGCCTTCCGCATTACATCCGAGGAGGACGTCAAGCGGGCTGAACACAGCATGGCTGACCATATTCTGCGGGACGCCGGTGCGGGTACGGGAACCGTTTTTGACTGGAGTATGCTCCAGCAGCTCCGGCGGCCCTATTTCCTGGCCGGTGGGCTGGGATTGCACAATGTAGAAAAGGCAGTGGAGGAGTTGCACCCGTACGGGGTGGACGTCAGCTCCGGTATTGAGACGGATGGGGGCAAGGATCCTGAAAAATGGCGGCCTTTGTGGCCGCAGTCAGAAAGGGAGCGAAAGCATGACCAATCCAAAGGGACGCTTCGGTATCCACGGGGACAGTATATCCCTGAGACGCTGATGAACGCGGTCATTGAGCTGGAAGAGGCATACGATCACTACAAGAATGACGAGGCGTCCAACCGGGAGCTCACCGAGCTTTTGAATGAATACGCGGGGCGGCCATCCCGGCTGTATTTCGCCAAGAAGATGACGGAGGATCTGGGCGGCGCGAAGATCTATCTCAAGAGAGAGGATCTGAACCATACCGGTTCCCATAAGATCAATAATGCCCTGGGACAGGCACTGCTTGCCAAGAAGATGGGCAAGACCCGCCTGATCGCCGAGACGGGGCGGGGCAGCACGGAGTGGCCACCGCCACCGCCGCCGCCCTCATGGGGATGGAGTGCGTGGTCTTTATGGGGAAGAGGATACCGTCCGCCAGGCCCTCAATGTGTACCGGATGCGCCTTTTGGTGAGCGGAGGTGGTTCCTGTTAAGACAGGCACGGCTACGCTGAAAGACGCCGTATCGGAAGCGATGCGCGAGTGGACGTCCCGTATCGCAGACACGCACTACTGTCTCGGTTCAGTTATGGGTCCTCACCCGTTTCCGACCATCGTCCGGGACTTTCAGGCGGTGATCTCCCGGGAGATCAGCCCGACGCGGTGCTCGCCTGTGTGGGAGGCGGTTCCAATGCCATCGGCAGCTTCTATCACTTTATCGGTGATTCCCAAGTACGGCTGATTGGCTGTGAGGCGGCAGGCCGGGGGCGGATACCCCGAGACGGCGGCCACCATCGCCACCGGGAAGCTGGGCATCTTCCATGGGATGAAGTCCTACTTCTGTCAGGATCAGTACGGCCAGATCGCCCCGGTCTACTCCATTTCCGCCGGACTGGACTACCCGGGAATCGGCCCGGAGCACGCCCACCTCCACGACATTGGCCGGGCAGAATATGTCCCAGTCACAGATGAGGAAGCGGTCAATGCCTTCGAGTATCTGGCCCGAACAGAGGGCATCATCCCCGCCATTGAGTCGGCCCCACGCCGTGGCCTACGCCATGAAGCTGGCCCCCCGCCATGGGGAGGAACCAGATCATCGTCATCACCATCTCGGGCCGGGGCGACAAGGACTGTGCCGCCATCGCCCGATACAGAGGGGAGGATCTCCATGAGTAAGATCGCACAGGCATTTGCCCGCGGAAAGGCGTTTATCCCGTTTATTACCTGCGGCGACCCGGATCTGAGACCACCGCCGCCGCGGTCCGGGCCGCCGTGGAAAACGGCGCGGACCTCATCGAGCTGGGCATTCCCTTCTCCGACCCCACCGCCGAGGGTCCGGTGATCCAGGGGCCAACCTCCGGGCTTTGCAGGGCGGGGTCACCACGGACCGGATCTTCGGACTGGTACGGGACTTGCGCCGGGATGTAACGATACCTCTGGTTTTTATGACCTACGCCAATGTGGTGTTCTCCTATGGCGCGGAGCGCTTTTTCTCCGCCTGCCGGGAGACGGGGATCGACGGACTGATCCTCCCCGATCTGCCCTTTGAGGAGAAGGGGAGGAATTCCTGCCGGTTTGCAGGCAGTATGGGGTGGAGCTGATCTCCCTCATCGCACCTACCTCAGGACAGGGATCGCCATGATCGCCAGAGAGGCGGAAGGGTTTCTCTATGTGGTGTCCTCTCTGGGCGTTACCGGAGCCAGAAGCGAGATCAAAACGGATCTGGCCTCCATGATGGAGACTGTGCGGCAGAACACCCATATCCCAGCCGCCATTGGCTTCGGGATCTCCACGCCGGAACAGGCCAGGCGGATGGCAGAGCTCTCCGATGGCGTGATCGTCGGCTCTGCCATCGTCAAGCTGCTGGAACAGCACGGGAAGACTGCCCCCGACTATATCGGTGCGTATGTCAAAACCATGAAGGACGCGATACAATAAAAAAAGATCAGGCAGTCCGCCAAACGACAGCAGAGTCTCGCTGGTGAGTTCCAACGAGACTCTGCAAAAATTAAGAAATGACACGCTTGATGGCGGAACCGATTCATGCGAAGCTGTCTATTCCGATCAGATCCCACTCAGGAGACAGGCGTTCCCTGGGTCGGAGGAGCCTGCTTCCCACCGGAGCGTCCGCCGCCCATGCCGCCGGAATCGGACTCGGAGCCGTCGTTGGTGGTCACCGCCCCGCTGTTGTTGGTATAGCTGCCGCTGCAATCCAGAGCAGTATTCCCGTTTCCGTTGCAGGTGAGGTCCAGCGTCCCGCCGTTGACGGTGAGGTCTCCGTTGGAGTCCAGGCAGTCCCCATCTGATACTACGGTAATGGTCCCGCCGTTGACGGTGATAAAGCTGTCCTCATGGGCGGAAAATTGCTCTCCCCTGCCGCCGAAACCGGAGCTGTCCGCGCCCCCGGCGGCGTTGAAGCCGTCATCGTAAGCGGCGATCTCAAAGGTCCCGCCCTCCACGGTGACGGACAGGCCCTCAACGCCCTCATAGCAGTAGGGAATGGAAAATTCTCCGGTCTGAATGGTCACCGCGTCCTCGGAGTGGGTGGCGTCGTCTCCGCTGGAAAGGGTGAATGTACCGCCGGTGACGGTCAGGGCGCCGCCGCTGTGGACGCAGTCGTCCACGGTGTCTATGGTCCAGGTCCCGCCATTGATGGTCAGGGTACCTTCCGCCTTCACACCCTTTTGGCTGACGGTGCCCTCTTCGGTGTCCGTCACTTCCCCTGTCTGTGCGTCAAAGGCCGGTTCCTCGTCTGTCGGCTGGGTGGGGAACTCGGAGGTTGGCCGCCGTCGGGCCGCTCAGGCGGCGTCTCCCCCTTCGGCAGGCTGTTCACTCTGGGGCCGTGATCCATCCCTCTGCCCGGACCACCGCTCCTGCCGCCGGGGGCGAAGCTGTCCCCAGTGGACATGGTGACGGAGGCGCTGCCCTTCCCCCGGTGGTTAGCTCAAAAGTCCCGCCGTCCGTCTGCAGCGCCCGCTGGCGCTGACGGCGTCTCCCTGAGCGGCAATGGTAAATTCCCCATCCGCCACATACAAAAAATCCCAGAGCGGAGTCATCGGCGTTTTCAGCGTGAAGGCCGTCCTTGCCGGAGGTGATGGTAAATGTGCCGCCCGCCACGGCCAAGCTGTCCTTGCCTGTCATGCCGTGCTCGGCGGTGGTGACGGTGTAGCCGCCGCCGGTAACGGTCAGCTCGTCCTGGATACCACCCCATGGCCCGCCTGGGCGTCAATGGTCAGGTTTCCGGAGCCGTTGAGGGTTAGATCGGTCTTGGAGAACACCACGGCGTCGATGTTGTTCTCGTCGATGGCGGTATAGCTGCCGCCGTTGGTCAGGGTGTTTTCCGTCCCCTCTGCCAGAGTAAGAAACACCTTATCGGCGTTTTTTGGAATAGATGGCGGCGGAGTCGGCGCAGGTGATGGCCGCACCGGCCAGGACGATCTGGACCTTGTCCGTATCATCGGCATCCACCACGATCTGTCCGTCTGTCAGGCTGCCGGATACCAGATAGGTCCCCTCGTCCAGCAGGGTGATTTGGGTGCCGTCAATGGAGACAGCATCGGAGGTACAGACAGCGGTCTCTCCCGTCAGTTGGATGGGGATGGCGGTGCTCTCGTCATAGCTGCCGTACAGGTCCGATGGATCGATGACAGACACCGGCTCTGTGTCAGCCGGTGCTGGGGTGCTGCTGGAAGAAGCTTCGTCTGTGTTCTGGCAGCCGCTGAGCAGCAGCGAAAGGCTCAGCAGCAGGGGCATAGCGATTCGTCTCATAGGATTCCTCCTTGTTCATAGTCCGGCCGGTCCGGTCTCCTGCTGGCACAGGGAGATCTCCAGATTCCCGTTGCGCTGGCGCAGGGCGTCGATCAATGCTTTCTCCTGCCCTCCATCCCGGAGGGTCAGATCGTAGGTCAGCTTGAAGAGGCTGCCCATGTTGGTGGTCTTGACCTGTTTCAACTCAGACTCCGGTGGCATACTGTGCCAAAATCGGGTCAAAGACGCCGGTGTAGTCCAGATCCTCCGGGATGGTGATGTGCAGGGTGCGGCAGCGCAGGGCTGCGTTTCCGCCGCCAAAGCCCAGGGCGTGGTAAGCCATGGTGATCCCGCCCAGGATCAGGGCAAAGAGCGCGGCATAGCCCAGATAGCCCATGCCCGCCATCAGCCCCGCCCCCATGGCGGCGAAGATGGCCCCGATCTCCCGGGCGGAGCCAGGGGCGGAGCGGAAGCGCACCAGGCTGAAGGCCCCCCGCCACCGCTACGCCGGCCCCTACATTGCCGTTGACCATCATAATGACCACGCACACCACCGCCGGCAGGGTAGCCAGGGTGACGGCAAAGCCGGTGCTGGGGCGGGTGCGCCACAGCATCATGGCGCACAGGACCAGGCCAATGACCAGAGACGCCCCCACGCACAAAAAGAAACTGCTCTGGGGCGATCACCGCCGTCAGCTGCGTATCAAAGATCCCTTGAAAAAGCGTATCAGGCATACCGTTTTCCTCCTTTGTATTCCTGTTCCAGTAAAATTTGATAGGCCGTTCCATACTTGGAGAAGGACGTCTTATAGAGTCCCATCTCTGTCAGCAGGCGGACCATCCAGAGGGGATGGCCCCAGGAAGCGGATGGCGTCGTCGAAGGTGATGCGCAGACCGCTCTCCGGCGCATACCAGGAGTCCCGCTCGTAGGAGAGGAACACCCGGGGCTCCAGATCCGGATAGAAGTCCATGGCGTAGCCGATCTCGCTCTGCCGATCTGAGTCTCCGGCCATGGACAGTCCCCGGCCAGACAGTCCAGCGCCCGGCCATAGGGCAGGGTGAGCCGTCGCTTGTAGACGACGGAGCGGTACTTTTTCTTCAGTTCCATAAAAACGGGGTGTTCCCAATCCGCCCGGCCATAGCTGCGCAGACGCAGCTTTTCCTTGTAGACGGGCTTTTCCAGGCTCCGGCGGATGAGCCGGAAATCCGGAGTGTCCAGATAGAGATTGCGGATAGAGCTGTGGCTGTATTCGTCGGGACGCAAACGAGCTCCGGCGGCGGAGAGCAGCCGGGCCTGCTGCCCCCGTGTCAGCAGATATTTGAATTCATAGCGCTGAAAGACAGTCTCTTTTTTCATGGTGAGATCCTCCTTGTTTTTGGACGAGATGGTAAAGCCAGTGTAAAATCCAAACCATAACTGAACTTAAAAAATCAAAAACTTTTTGCTGACAACGAGCCTTTGCCACGGAGGAGCTGCTGGCAAGGCTCCGGGCCATTACACGGCAGAGCGTCCAGCTCAGCAGCCAGCTGACCTTCGGAAATCTCTCTTTGGAGCAGACCACCTTTGAGCTGTCCACCCCGGCTGGCAGCTTCCGGCTGGCCAACAAAGAGTATCAGATGATGGAGCTGTTCCTGCGCAATCCCCGGCAGATCATCCCCGCGGAGCGGTTTCTGGAGCGAATCTGGGGCTATGACAGCGAGGTGGAGGTATCGGTGGTGTGGGTCTACATCTCCTATCTACGGAAAAAACTCACCGCTCTGCAGCCGCAACCTCGGATACTCGCTGGAGGTGCGGACATGATCCAGAAGCTGCGGGTGAAATTCATCACCGCCTCCATGCTGTCTCTGGCCCTGGTGCTGCTGGTGATCCTGGGCGGGGTCAACGCCATGAGCTATCAAAAAGTGGTCCGGGATGCGGACCGCATCCTGGCGCTGCTCAGCGAAAACCGGGGCGTATTCCCTCAGCAGACACCACCGGACGACCGGGGGAAAGCCTGGGCCAATTCCGGTCTTGGGCCATGGGATCTCTCCGGAGACCCCATTTGAATCCCGCTTTTTTTCTGTCCTTTTGAATGAAAAAGGGCAGGTCCTCCAGAGCGACACGGGGCAGATCGCCGCCGTGGATGATCAGAGCGCCGGCGAGATGGCGCAGGCGGTATGGTCCAGCGGAAACGCCAGCGGATTCCAGGGGGACTACCGCTATATCCGCGCGGCAGAAGCGGAAGGTACCCGCTTCATCTTCGTGGACTGCGGGCGAAGCCTCTCCAATTTCCGGACGACCTTGATTGCCAGCGTCCTGGTGGCGCTGGCGGGGCTGCTGGCTGTCTTTCTGCTTCTGCTGATCCTGTCCAAGCGGATCGTTCGCCCGGTGGCAGAGAGCTATGAAAAACAGCGCCGGTTCATCACCGACGCCGGACATGAATTAAAGACGCCTCTGACCATCATCGGCGCGGATCTGGATCTGGTGGAGCCGGAGCTGGAGGGCAACGAGTGGCTGCAGGACATCCGCTGTCAGGTCCGGAGGCTGACCGGGCTGACCCAGGATCTCATCTTTCTCTCCCGCATGGAGGAGGAAACGCCGCCCATCCAGCCCATCGAGTTTCCCCTCTCCGACCTGACAGAGGAGATGGCTCAATCCTTTCAGGGGCTGGCAAAGGCGCAGGGGAAGCGGCTCACGCTGTCCATCCCCCCATACTCTCCTATACCGGAGATGAAAAAGCTATCCGGCAGCTTCTGTCCATTCTGCTGGACAACGCCCTGAAATATACCCCAGACGAGGGAGAGGTTGAGATCGCACTGAAAAAAGAGGGGCGCATGATCCGCCTTTCGGTCTCCAATACGATTGCTCACCCCATGGAGCGGGAGACGCTGGGGCGCCTCTTTGACCGCTTTTACCGGGGTGACCAGTCCCGCAGCAGCCAGACCGGCAGTTACGGCCTGGGTCTGTCCATTGCCAAGGGCATCGTGCTGGCCCACAGGGGAAAAATCCGGGCAGAGAGCAGCGGAGCGTCCCTGTCGGTGATCGTTTCTCTGCCGGCATAAAACTTCATCCGCCAAGCGCGTATCTGGAAAACAGGAAAAGACTTGCGTTACATAGCCAATTTTGTAAAATCTCCGTTTTCTTAGTCCAATCATGACTCAGGATAAGGGCACAGCGAGAGAAAGATCGGTTGTCATATCCGAAGAATGTGTTAAAATTGCATCAAAGAATTCGCTTTTAGGAGGCCTGTTTATGTATCAGTCTGCTCTCTGGACCTATCTTTGCGGCACCATTGTCACGCCCCGCCATACCAGGGAACAGCGCCCCATTTCTTTCGGCTATCTGCTGACGAAGGATCGAATTATTATATGCGATGACGCTGGAGTTGCACATAGGATGTTTCAGAGAATCAGAGAAGAAAATCCTCAACTCACTGACCATATTGGCGGATTGCTTTATGAGTTTCTTGAGTTGCTGATTGCGAAGGATATGCATCACCTTCAAGAACTGGAAGAGATGCTGTCGGAGCTGGAAGAAGAGGTATTGGAGGGAGTTCTGGACAATTTCAATTACCAGATGACTGCGCTCCGAAAAGAACTGACAAGCTGGAGCCGCTACTATACGCAGCTGGAGGATATGGTCTGCGAGTTTGAGGAAAACGAAAACAAATTCTTTACTGACATAGAAATGCGCCAGTTCCACATGGTAGAGAAGCGGATTGCGCGGCTGAAAAACGAGGCGCAGATTCTCCGGGAGTATGGGCTGCAGATTCGAGAGCTATTTCAGGCGGAGATCGATATACGGCAGAACCGGATCATGAAAATTCTCACCATCGTCACCACTATTTTTCTGCCCCTGACCTTAGTAGCTGGCTGGTATGGGATGAACTTTTCCAATATGCCGGAGTTGTCGTGGAAATATGGCTATCCTGCGGTAATCGTGATCAGCTTGGTAATTGTGATGATTTGCCTCTGGATCATGAAAAAGAAAAAATTCTGGTAACTTCAATTATGTGCATGACATCCTCCCGCAAAGATGGGGAAAGCCGCGCGTAAAGCGTCATCCGCTCGCTTGTCTGGGAAAATTCTGTTCTACATAATCAAAGGGATAAATGGCCGGAGAGTTCAAGTAGGCCGGAAAAAGCAGTAAGTCTGAAAAAGGCTTACTGCTTTTTCCGGCCTGCCAGTACTGTGGAAAAACTGCACAGTATGTTTCTCTGTATCTCTACACTGATAGGTTCGTGTTCAAACAAACTGGTAGTGCTCTGAGTTTTTATATACAGCCTCATTCCCACTCGATGGCGGGCATATGGCTTCTACTATATACAGTGTCTGTTGCAATCTGATAAACGCTATATCTGTATATATTATATAGATTATCAGGGTTTACTGCATCGTTTGTGGTCAAAATGAGGTCACGGAACCGTTACTCAAGATCTTGCGCTCACTTCATATTTCTCACATGGTAGGATATTTCCTGCCGATTATTATAGCGCAACAATGTAAGGCTACACAAAAAAATTTTTATAATGCAACTGTAAGTTATCTGCTTCTATGCAGAAACAGATAACTTATCTTTAGAAATAACCCCAGGCTATTAGGGGGAGTATTTTCTCCTAATACCGTAGTACACCATACTAAGGCCTTATTCTACTAGCATTTTTGTCTGTTTGGTCACCGGGCCGGAAGTTCCACGGTGAAGCGATTGTATCCACCGCTGCTCTCCACCCAGATGCGCCCGTGGTGCTCCTCTGTGATGCGCTGGGCGATGGAGGGCCCAGACCGAAGCTGCCGTCCCGGCTCTGGGCTGGATCTGTCCGATAGAAGCGCTTGAAAATATCCTTCTTCTGCTCCGCCGCCGAGAGAGGCGGGCCGGGATTGCTTACAGTCAGCCGGCAGCGGTGGTGCCCCCATCGCTCCAGACGGACGTTCACAGTCCCTGGCGGCTCGGTATATTTCCGGGCATTGTCCAGCAGGATATCCAGCACCTCTTTGAGCCGGCCGGCATCCCCGTTGACGTTGATCCCCTCGGCGAGTTGGCTTGACAGCATCAACCCCTGCTCGAAAAACACCGGATCGAAAGGCAGCAGAGCGTCCGCTGCCAAAGTGCTCAGATCCACCGGCCTCAGGTCCGCCTTTCCCTGGCCGCTGTCCGCCCGGGCCAGCTCCAGCATTTGCTCCACCAGGGCCCGCATCTGCCGGGACATGGTGAGAATGTTGGCAGAAAACCGCACCTGGCTGTCCCGGTCATTTTCTTCGCTTTGCAGCAGCTCCGCATTGGTCATGATGACGGTAAGGGGCGTCTTCAGCTCGTGGGAGGCGTCGGAACAAACTGGCGCTGCTGCTGCCAAGCCCACTCCACCGGTTTCACTGTCCAGGCGGCCAGTTTGATGCTGATCCCCAGAAAAGCAAAAAAGCAGAGCACGCCGATGAGGATGCAGTTCTTGACCAGATTGTTTAAGGTGGACTGCTCACTGGTGGTATCTGCAAAAATCACACTCTGTCCAAACGGAGCGTCTACTCGCAGAAAACGCAGATGATACTGCTTCAACTCCCGGATGGGCGGTTCACCCGCTCCACCTCCTGGATCAGTTCCTGCAAAAAAGTTTGGTCAAAGGCTTCTCCAGGAGACAGGTCATAATATCCCCACACCGGCAGCAGTCAGTGTTCCGTCCTCCGCCTCCTGCACCACAAAAAAAGGGCAGACGGACCTGCTCCTGTTGTTCACCCGGGCGTGCAAAGGGGGCAAGCGGACGATCAGGGGCCATGATACCTACCGGAACGGCGCGCATCATGGCAAAGCTTTCCTGCTCCAGGCTGCTCCGTGTAAAAAATAGAGCATTCCAAAGACCGTACACAACATGATGGTGACGATCACCATGATGACCGCGACAAATTGAAGGCGCAGACGTTTCAGCATTCCTCATCCACCTCCAGACGATAGCCCAGCCGCCGGACTGCCTCGATGCGGATATTGGAACCGATGCTGTGCAGCTTTTTTGGAGAAAGCCCACATAGACCTCCACATGATTCTCCACCGCATCGGAGTCATATCCCCACACCCGGGCCAGGATCACTTCCTTTGAGAGGATGGTGCTCTGGGAGCGCAGGAGAATGCGCATCACGTCAAATTCTCGGGCAGAGAGCTGGACCCGCTTTTACTCCGCAGATCAGGGTGCAGGCTCCCAGATCCAGAGCGGTATTTCCCAGGGTCACCTGATCCACCTGGGGCCCCTGCCGTCGGAGCAGGGCATTGATGCAGGCCAGCAGCTCCCGGATATCGAAGGGCTTGGTCAGATAATAGTCAGCCCCGGCATTGAGCCCCTCGATGCGGTCTTCCAATTCTGAGCGGGCGGTGAGCATCAGGATAGGGGTGCCGCAGCGCTTGACCCGCACCTCCCGGGCCACCTGACAGCCGTTCATTTTGGCATCATCACATCCAGGATCAGCAGGTCGTAAATCCCCAGCTCCGCATACTCAGCCCCGGTCTCACCGTCGTAGACACACTCCACCTCAAAGCCCTTGCGCTCTAAAACCGACTGGATGGAGTCCGCCAGCAGTTTTTCATCCTCAATTATTAGTACTTTCATAACAGCCTCCGATGGGATGCGGTATTCCTTTTGATATTATACTACACAAAAATACTGAATCGAAGCTGAAAAAGCAGAAAGATCCGCAGCACTTTCCCGCGTATTTTCAGTGTCTATTCAGCAAACGGTGTTATCATCAGATATCATCTGCCGTATCACTCCAGAACTTAAGTGCGGCACGAAAGGAGTTTCTCGCATATGACCTTAGTGAAACCAAAGTCCGACGACCAAGTGCAGGGAGAGCAAACGAAAAAGCGAACACACCGTCTCCCTCGCCCCAAGCACGGGAAGCGGTGGTCGCTCCTCATTGTGGCTCTCCTTCTGATCCTGGCCTTCGCCGGAAAATTCCTGCTGAGCAAAGGGCCTTCAGCGGCGGCAATCACCTACACAGAGGAAAGGGTCGCCCCACGGACCATTACCAACTCTCTTACCGGCAGCGGTACCCTCCAGCCCGCCAATTCCTATACTGTGACCACCCTGATCGAAGGCGAGGTCCTCTCTGCCGACTTTGAGGAGGGCGATATGGTGGAACAGGACAGCGTGCTCTATGAGATTGACAGCGAGGACGCCGCCGCCAACATCGAAAAGGCGCAGATCTCCCTGTCTCAGGCCCAGCGCAGCTATGAGAGCACGGCAGAAAACCAGACAGTCAAGGCAAATTCCTCCGGTACGTTGTACACATTGGATGTCAAAGAGGGGGACGAGGTCAGTCAGGGGCAGACCATCGCCACCATCCGCAACGACAGCACCATGACACTGACCGTCCCCTTCCCCGCTGAGGACGCTGCTACCTTCCACGTGGGGCAGACCGCTCAGGTGACACTGGACGGCTCTTTTGAGACGCTGACCGGTACAGTCCAGTCGATCTCCGGCGGGAATGCCGTCGGAACCGGCAACACCATTACCCGAGATGTGACCATCGCCGTGCAAAATCCCGGCGGGCTCAGTGCAGTTCAGGTAGCCACAGCCTCCGTCAACGGTCTGGGCAGCGCCGGAAACGGGACCTTTACCTACCAGTCAGAGAGCACGGTCACGGCCAGCGCCAGCGGGACTGTCGCCGCGGTCCACGTCTCTGAAGGCAGCGCTGTTTCCAAGGGACAGGTATTGATCACTCTGGGCGGTGATGATTTGGAAGATCAGCTCCAAAACGCGGCAGACAGCCTGAGAAATGCGGAGCTGTCCATGGAGAACACACAGAAGCAGCTGGAGAATTACACCATTACATCCCCTATCAGCGGGACCGTCATCGACAAGGAGTACAAGGCCGGCGATACCGTGGAATCCGGCAAGACCCTGTGTACCATCTACGACCTGAGCTATCTGGAGATGACCCTGAACATCGATGAGCTGGACATCTCCACGGTGGAGGCGGGACAAACGGTTCAGATCACTGCGGAGGCGGTGGAGGGCAAGACCTTTACCGGCGTGGTCACCAAGGTCTCGGTGGCAGGCACCACCTCCGGCGGATCACCTCCTACCCGGTCACCGTCCGTATCGACGAGACCGACGGCCTGCTACCAGGCATGAATGTGGACGCGGAGATCGTGCTGGAGGAGGCCGCCGATACCCTGGCCATCCCCAGCAGCGCCGTCACCAGGGGCAGCGGGAACACCTCTCTGGTACTCATCACTCAGGACTCTCCCAGTGCGGAAAGCGCCGTGGAGCAGGAGTCGCCCGAGGGCTACGTCTATGTGCAGGTGGAGACCGGCATCAGCGACAACAGCTATGTCCAGATCCTCAGCGGTTTGCAGGAGGGGGACACCGTAGCGTATGTCACCCGCTCCACAGAGTCCGGCAGCATGATGATGGGCGGGATGCCCGGCGCCATGGGCGGCGATATGCCCGCCGGAATGCCAAGCGGTATGGGCAGCGCTCCCGGCGGCGGCATGCCAAGCGGCGGCGGCCCCGGAGGGGGGTCCCGGGATGAGCGCGCTGATCGAATTTCGTCAGGTCTGCAAGACCTATCAGATGGGGGACACCACAGTTCGGGCGGCGGCCCACATCTCCATGCGCATCGAAAAGGGGGGAATTTGTGGCTATCGTTGGCCAGTCCGGCTCCGGAAAATCCACCTGCATGAACATCATCGGCTGCCTGGATGTGCCCACCTCCGGCACTTATCTGCTGGACGGACGGGACGTAGGGCAGATGGATACCAATCAGTTGGCAGCGATCCGCAACGAGCTGCTGGGGTTCATCTTTCAGCAGTACAACCTGCTGCCCAAGCTGGACCTGCTGGAAAATGTGGAGGTACCGCTGATGTATGCCGGCGTCCCCAAGGCGGAGCGCCGGCAGCGGGCCCGAGAGGTACTGGAGCAGGTAGGCCTGGGCGACAAGCTCCACCACCTGCCCAATCAGCTCTCCGGCGGTCAGCAGCAGCGGGTGTCCATCGCCCGGGCCCTGGCCGGCCGTCCCGCCGTCATCCTGGCCGACGAGCCCACCGGCGCCCTGGACTCTCACACCAGCCGGGAGGTGCTGGGGATGCTCCAGGACCTGCACCGTCAGGGCAACACGGTGGTACTTTATGACCCATGACAACTCCATTGCGGTCCAGGCCCAGCGGATCATCCGCTTGGAGGACGGCCATGTAGTCTATGATGGGGACGCCCGCGCGCCGGAGGCCGTGGTGACCCCCCGGCCTAAGGGGAGGTGTGTCGTCATGAGCCTCTGGGAGACTTTTTACGCTTGCTGTCAAAAAATATCTCCGGCAGCAAAATGCGGACCTTTCTCACCATGCTGGGCATCATCATCGGCGTGTGCGCCGTCATCGTCATCGTGGGCCTGGGCAACGGTATGGCCGGATATATGGAGGACAGCTTCGCGGAGATGGGGACCAGCACCCTGACGGTGTCCATCATGGGCCGTGGGACCTCCCGCACCGTGTCCGAGGAGCAGATGTATCAGATCGTGGAGGACAACGCCGGCTATCTGGACCAGATTTCGCCTACTGTGTCCATGACAGGCAGTGTAAAGATCGGCAGCACCACTTACAGCTCCACCTCCGTATCCGGTGTCGGGGAGACGTGGTTTGATATGAAGGGCTACGAGGTAGCCTCAGGGCCGGGGTATCGAGTATATGGACATCGTCAACCGGAAAAAGGTGTGCGTGGTGGGCAGTTATGTGGCCCAGACCTGCTTTGGCGGAATGCCGTGGGCCAGAGTCTGAAGGTGGGCAGCACCACCTTTTCCATCGTGGGCGTTATGGCTCAGGAGGCGGAGCAGATGGAGGAGGGGGCACGGACGACTGCGTCTATGTCCCCCTACTCCACCGCAGCCCGCCTGTCCTTTACCGGCACCATCAGCAGCTATACTGTGACCGTGACCGATGAGGAATACGCCACCCTGGGGAAAGAGGCCATCGAAACCGCTCTCTACAAAATTTTTCAGGATGAAGACGCCTATACCGTGGTCAGCATGGCGGAGATGCTGGACACCATGACCAGCATGGTCAATATGGTCATCGCCATCCTGGCGGCCATCGCCGGCATCTCTCTGCTGGTGGGCGGCATTGGCATTATGAACATCATGCTGGTCTCTGTCACAGAGCGCACCCGGGAGATCGGTATCCGCAAGGCCCTGGGGGCCAGGGAGGGCATCATCCTGCGGCAGTTTGTGATCGAAGCCGCCACCACCTCCGCCCTTGGCGGAGGGCTGGGCATCATCCTTGGCTATCTCATGTCGGCGGTTGCTACACAGGTCATCAAACGGCTGATGGAGACGGCCATTACCGTCTCCCTCGGCCACGGCGGTCTTGGCAGCCTTTGGGATCTCCGCCGGCATCGGCATCCTGTTTGGCTATCTGCCCGCAAAAAGAGCCGCCCGCCTCGATCCCATCGAAGCCCTGCGGTATGACTGATAGGAGGTATCTGTTATATGAAATCAAAAGTTCTCTCTCTCATTCTGGCTGTGTGCACGCTCTGCTCGCTATTGGTGTCCCCCGGCCTCCGCAGTCGGCGGAGACAGCGCAGTCCAGATGGTCCAGGCTTTGGGTATTTTGGACGGCACAGATCTGCAAAGCCCTGTTACCCGGGCGGAGTTTTCCAAAATGCTGGTGGCAGCCTCCTCCTATAAGGATAGCGTGAGCAGCGAGGGCAGCGGATATTCCCTGTTCAGGGATGTGAAAAGCAGCTACTGGGCCTCGGGTATATCCGCTGCGCCGTGTCAGAGGGCTGATGACCGGCTATACCGACGGGACCTTCCGGCCGGATGAAACAGTAAAGCTGGAGGAGGCGTGCGCCGCGGTGCTGAAGATGCTGGGCTACGACACCTCTGCTCTGGCCGGCTCGTTCCCAAGCGCTCAGTTGAGTAAGGCCGCAGCACTGGGCCTGCGGGACGGGATCAGCCTGAAGCAGGGCGGCACTATGGCCCGGCGGGACTGCGCTGCACTTTTCTCCAATTTGATGACAGCTAAAACCAGCGGCGGTCAGATCTATGCCGAGACTCTGGGTTATACAGTGACCAACGGAGAGGTGGACTATACCGCCCTGACGCTGGAAAACCTCAGCGGCCCCTATGTAGCTGAGAACAGTTCCACCTCTCTCTGCCCTTCCAGCCTGCAACAGTCTACCGAAACGGAGAAATTTCCTCTTCCTCCGTACTGAATCAGTACGATGTCTACTATTATGATCAGGGCAGCAGCACGCTGTGGATCTACACCGACCGGGTCTCCGGCAAGATCACTGAGCTGTCTGCCAGCGCCACGTCTCCTACTTCCGTCACGGTAGCCGGCGCTGCCTATGCAATTGGCAGCTCTGCCGCCACTTATAAGCTGTCTGCGCTGGGCGGAGGCAAAGCCGGCACCATCGTGACGCTGCTGCTGGGATGGACGGTTCCGTGGTGGATGTGCTCACTGGGACCAGCGTGGAAGCGGTGTACTATGGGATGGTGGAATCCTCTGAAAAAGTGGTCGCCGAGGACGGAAATGCCGCAGTTCAGACCAATGTTACCGTGCTCTGCACAGATGGCACGGCAAAAACCTTTGCGGTGGACAAAGCCATGGACTATAAGGCCGGCCGTCTGGTCTCTGTCAATGTCAGCGAGGGCAGCGTGACCATAAAAACACTGACAGAAACGCATACCAGCGGTAAGGTGAACAGCACTGCTACAAAGCTCGGCGATCTTTCCTTTGCGGACAATGTTGAGATCATGGATACCAGCAGCGAAGGTACCTGCTGCCGTGGATGCCTCCCGTCTGTCCGGGATGAGCCTGGACAGTGACGACATCCGTTATTACGGACTGAACGAGGAAGGCAGGATCGAGTATCTTATTCTGGATGATGTAACTGGAGACCTCTGGACCTACGCCTATCTGACCAATCTGGAGGATCAGTCCCAGGAGATGTCCATCAATGTCACCTACACCTATTTGGTAGACGGCACTGAACAGACCCTGCGTTCTGCTTCCGTTAAGTATCCTGTGGAGACCGGCGGCATAGCCATCGCCTATAAGTCCGACGGCAGCATCCAGACCATGCAGCGAATGAAGTCCGTAAAGCTGACGGAGCTGTCCGGAAGCTGGGCTATGGCCTCCAATCAGAGGTACGCCATTGCGGATGATGTGCAGGTCTACCTGCGTAAAAACGGTTCTTACTACCTGACTACCCTTTCCGCTGTCAATGCGGAGGACTATACGCTGACCGGCTGGTACAACAATTCCAGCAGCAGTGCAGGCAGACAGATCAGGATCATCATCGCGACGGCGCTGGAAAGTTGACCGGATCGATTCCCTCGATCCTATCCTGTTGACAAGGTAAAGGCCGAAGGACCAGCCGTAATGGCTTGCCCTTCGGCCTTTTTTATTCATCTGAGGCTGTGCTCAGTGCCAGCCGATCGTTCACCGTGTCGATCTGTTTTTCACATTTCCGACAATAGGGGCGCCGATGATATTGCCCTCACCGTCCACGATGTAGGTGGTGGGATAGCTGAAGATCTCAGAGACAAAGTCCTTGTAGAACTCGCCTTCCGGGTCCGGGGAGATGTTCACATAGGTGACGCCCTTCTCCTTTAGAATGTTTTGGGCGGTCTCCAGCTGCTCCTCTCCCTCGCCGGAGTCGGTGCCTACGCCGATGAGATTGATGTTCCGCTCCTGAAGCTGGTGATACAGCTCCTCCAGCTCCGGCATCTCCTCAATGCAGGTGCCGCAGCCGTTGTTCCAGAAGTTGACGATGGTGGCGTCGTAGTCTGCGAAGATGTCGCTGCTCACCGGGTTCCCTTCGGTGTCCGCCTCTGAGAACTCCGGGAAGGGCGTTTTGGATACCAGGGAGTTGTCCTCCCCGGTGGAACAGCCGGCCAGCGCAGCCAGCAGCAGGACCGATGCCAACAGCAGAGAAGATCCTTTTTTCATTATATAGTCTCCTTCTTGTTCGTTTGTTTTTCAGAGAAAAGGTCTTGGTGATGGCCTGATGGGGGCAGGCGGCCACGCAGTCCCCGCAGCGGATGCACTCGGCGTGGTTGGGTGTGCGGAATACGTCCACATCCATCTGACACACCCGGCTGCACGCACCGCAGGAGGTGCATTTGCTTTGATCTACCTCCAGCCGATAGACCGAGACCTTGTTGCACAGGCCGTAAAAGGCCCCCAGAGGGCACAGCCATTTACAGAAGGGCCGGTAGAAGAACACCGACAGCACCACGACGCCCAGCAGGATACAGCTCTTCCAGGTGAAGAGCCAGCCCAGACTGGCCCGGATGCCGGTGTCGGCCAGGGACAGAGGGATTCCGCCCTCCAAGATCCCGGCGGGACAGAGGTATTTGCAGAAAAAGGGGTCCCCCATTCCCACTTCGTTCACCACCGTCATAGGCAGGACAATGACAAAGAGGACCAGGATCACATATTTCAAATAGGTAAGGATATGGAACCGCTTTGTGCTGAATTTTTTGCAGGGATCTTGTGGAGCAGCTCCTGAAACCAGCCGAAGGGACATAGAAAGCCGCATACCACCCGGCCCAGCAGGACGCCGATGAACAGCAGAAAACCCACTACATAGTAGGCAAAATGGAATTTGGAGGAGCCGATCACGGCCTGGACCGCCCCGATGGGACAGGAGGCCGCCGCAGCCGGACAGGAGTAGCAGTTCAGTCCAGGGACGCAGACCCCTTCAGCTTTCCACGAGAGATATTCCCCTGAAAGAAGTTCAGAAAGAAGGGGTTGGTGGCCAGCGTCGCTCCCAGCTGGATCTTCCAGCGATGTCTGTTCTTAGCCAATGCCCACACACTCCATGCACAGATTGATCCCCTTGGAGAGGACGGTTCCCCCTCGCCCCGCCACAGGCCGGGGCCCATCATCAGCAGGGCTGCCAGCAGGCAGAGCATGGTCATCTTTCTCATGCCGGCTCAGCCCATAGGGCTCATGGCAGATGCTCCGCTGCTGTCCGGATCGGAGTTTGCGCTGTCGGCCTGCCCGCTGACCTTGGCAAAGGCCGCCGCGTCCTCGGGCAGTTCTTCGGCATCCAGCACCAGTGCCCAGGCGGACAGGAAGGAACCGTTCACATACCAGGAGGCCGTGTTTGGCACATCCTTGTCCTCCACCATGCCGCTGTTGTTCCCCAGCGCCTCCTTGAGAGAGTCGTTATAGAGGATCACCGGGAAGGGGGCGTCGGCAAACTGTCCGCGCTCATCCTCACCCTTGAGGCAGAGCACCATCCCGGCTCCCGCCTCCTGCACACCGTCCACGCCGCCGTCATTGCGTCATAAAATGCGCCTGCATCCTCGCTGGCCGGATCTACAAAGGCAAACAGGAGCACATGCCCCAGATCCTCCTGAGTAAAGGGCTCACCGGACAGGGTCGTTGTGGTAAACTCTCCCACCCGGTTGATCTCGATTTTATCCGCGGCGGGTACCGTGCGCGCTTCCCAATAGCCATCCACCCACGCCTGGTCCACCCAGCCCTTGTCCTGAGCGTCCTCTACGGTGAGTGTCCCGGCCTCGATGGCCTGCTCCACTTCCTCCAGGCTGGGCGCCTTTTTCGCCGCAGGGCCAGGGAGAGGGTTAGCAGTGCGGCCAGCCCCAGAGCCGCCGCCCGCTTCTTCGTCCAAAATTTCATCCATAAAAACCTCCTTGTTCTGGTGGAACAGGAGGGAGTATAGCAAATGCGGTGTAAATTTTTCGTCAAGGCAGCCTATTGCGGGAATATACTGATATCCCTTGACAAGTAAACGTCTGTTCACTATACTGCTTAAGTGAACAGACGTTTACTTATTGGGAGGGTCATGGTGATGAATACGAAGGAGAAAGATATTGGTAACTGCCTTGCGGCTTTTTGCCGTTTATGGATATGAAGCGGTTTCTGTCAGCCAGATCGCCGGGGAATTGGGCATAACAAAAGGCGCCTTATATAAGCACTATAAAAAAAGAGAGACATTTTTAACTGTATCTTTGAATATATCTGCCAACTGGATGTGGAGCGTTCTCGACAGAGCGGCGTTCCGGAACAGGACCATTCAGATATGCCGGAAGCTTTTTCTCATGTACTGCCAAAAAGTTTAGGCGATTATATGAAAGCGCAATTCCATTATTGGAGCGAAGATGAAATCGCCTGCAACTTTCGTAAAATGCTGACACTTGAACAATACAAGTCTCCGGAAATGAGCGCTTTATATCAAAAAGTTCTTGTCAGCGGACCATTGGAGTATATTGAGCGTTTGCTTTGTGAAATGTCAAAGAGACAAAAGAAACAGCTTCCCTCCCCTCATGCGTTGGCGATCGAGTTTTATTCTCCCTTTTATTTGTTGCTCAGTATGTCCGATGGAGTAGATTGTAAAGAAACAAAAGAGGAAATCGCCAAAAAGCTATGAGTGTTATATTGACGATTTTCTTCAAAGACATTTTCCCAAAAACTGAAAGAAGAAAGGAAATTATAGTGGAGCATTTCGTTCTCATAAAAAAATATGGATTTTCCCGAAGTATTTTTAAGTCAAATTTCGCAAGAGAATCATTTAGAACCAGCTCGCGTTCTTTCACAGGAGAAAGGATTTTATCGAATCATAACTGACAAAGGAGAAAAGTTGGCGGAGGTGTCAGGAAAGTTTCGATTTCAAGCTGTAGTTTTTCAGACTACCCTGCTGTGGGAGACTTTGTACTGGTAAATTGGAACGGATCCGGCAGCAGCGCCATCATTGAATCGGTTCTGCCCCGAAAAAGCGCTTTTGTCCGAAAAGCAGCCGGAGAACCACAACAGGAGCAGATCGTCGCTGCGAACATTGATACTGTATTTCTCTGCATGGCATTGAACCATGATTTTAATCTGAGACGGCTGGAGCGATATATTTCGATCGCGTGGGAGAGCGGCGCCATGCCGGTTGTTGTCCTGACAAAATCGGATCTATGTGATGATTTGGAAAACAAACTTTCAGAAGTATCTTCGGTTGCTTTTGGAATAGATGTTCTGGTCACGACTTCAACAGAAGAAAATGGATACAAGGAACTTCTTCCATTTATTTTGGAGGGAAAAACGATTGCTTTTATCGGCTCTTCCGGCGTGGGGAAAATCCACTCTGATCTCGTCTATTGGGGAAAGAACGGCTGAAAACAAATGGGCTTCGCAATGACGATAAAGGGCAGGCACACCACGACTCGCAGAGAATTGTTCCTCCTCCCCTCAGGCGGCATGGTAGTCGATACTCCGGGTATGCGTGAATTTGGGAATGTGGGATAACGATACAGGAATTGAAAAAACTTTTGCGGATATTGAAGAACTTGCTGCTCAGTGTAAATTCCGCAACTGCACTCACACAAACGAGCCCGGATGTGCCATTCGGAGCGCGCTGGAAATGGGAGAATTGGAAATGAACCGCTGGCAATCTTATCGGAAAAAGCTAAAAGGCTGAAAATGATTATATGGAAGATAAAGAGAGCTTACATGATTGCAAAGGGAAGACGGGAAAAAGAAATTTCAAAGCTGATTAAAAAAATGCCGATGAAACAGTAAAGAATGGAGAAAATTTTTATGGAACAAAAATCGTGATCAGAAACGAGGAACGAAAAAGATTGGGAAACTGTAGAGAAAATCACAAGACAAGCCTTCTATAATCTTTATGTGCCGGGGTGTGTGGAACACTACTTGGTCCACATCATGCGGGAACATGAGGATTTTATCCCGGAACTGGATTTTGTTTTGGAGCTAAACGGTGATGTAATTGGAAATATCATGTATACAAAAGCAAAATTGATCGATGAAAATGGGTGTGAAAAAGAAATTTTAACATTTGGTCCAGTTAGTATCCATCCAGCTTATCAGAGAATGGGGTATGGAAAAATGCTTATGGAGCATTCTTTTCAGGCAGCGGTGCAGTTTGGATATGATACCATCATCATTTTCGGAAGTCCCAGCAACTATGTCAGTCGCGGATTCAAAAGCTGCAAAAATATACGGAGGATCTGGCGCGGAAGCCTATGACCTGCTTCTGAGCGAGTCCTTCGACCTGCTGATCCTGGACCTGAATCTGCCCGGCATGGACGGGCTGGACCTGCTCGGGCCGTTCGCGCGGAGCAGCCAGAGCTGCGGGTGCTGATCCTGTCGGCCAGAGCGGAGTTATCCGACCGGGTGGCGGGGCTGGATCTGGGGGCAGACGACTATCTCACGAAACCCCTTTGCCCTGGAGGAACTGGAGGCCCGAGTCCGCAGCCTGCTGCGCCGGGAGTTTGTCTCCCGAAATACGGTACTTACTGTGGGTGGTCTCATGCTGGACATATCCGCCCGTGCTATCTCCGCCGGAGAAAGGCCGCTGGAGCTGACGCCCAGAGAGTTTGCCATTCTGGAGTACCTGATGCTCCACCGGGACCGCTGGGTCAGTCAGGAGGAGCTGATGGAGCATGTGCTGGAGTCGGACGCCAACCCCTTCAGCAATGTGGTCCGGATGCATATCTCCTCCCTGCGGAAAAAACTGCGGGATGCTCTGGGTAATGACCCCATTCAGACGAAGGTCGGTCAGGGCTATCGCCTGATGGAAAAGGAGGCTCTATGAAACCCTTTCGTTCCCTGCGGCTGCGTATCACCCTCTTGTGTGCCCTGCTGCTGACGCTGTGCTGTGCCGCCCTGGCCGTTACCAGCAATCTGTCTGCCATCCATCTGACAGACACCATCGCCGCCGCTCCTCTCACCCGCCCTTGATCCGGAGGCGGCCGCGAAAGGGACTATGCCTCTCCTTACCACACAGGCAGCTCCAGTGGTCCAACAGGCCCAGCAGCTATTTCAGATCCAGAGTATTCTGGCCTCTACCGTAATCCTGGCGACGGGACTTCTATTGATCTACCTGCTGGTGGGCCGGGCTCTTGCGCCGCTGAAAGACCTGAATGACCAGATCCTGGGCCGGACCGCCAAGGATCTGGATCAGCCCCTTTCCATCCCGGATCGAGGGGATGAGGTAACACAACTGGCACATTCCTTTGATGACCTGTCTCAGCGGCTGAGCCGGGCTTTTTTGATGCAGCGCAGCTTCTCCCAAAATGCTGCCCACGAATTTCGTACCCCGCTGGCCGTCCTCAAGACCCGGATCGGTCTGTTTCGTAAGAAACAAGATTTTGCGCCGCAGACCACAGAGGCATTCCTCAGTATTATGGAGAGCGAGGTAGATCGACTCTCCGGCATGGTGGACAGCCTTCTGAAGTTGACCAATCTGGAACAGGTGCCCCGCAGCGACCGGATCAAATTGGGAGAACTGCTCCACCAAGCTGCCGAGGATGTTTCCCCTCTGGCCGCCAAAAAAGGGCATCGCCATTTTGGTGGAAGCCTCCCCTGGCACGATCACCGGCAGCAGAGAGCTGCTCCGCCGGGCACTGTTCAATCTGGTGGAAAATGCGGTCAAATACGGGCCGGATGGCGGACAGACACGGCTCTGTGCGGAGTTGAATGGAGCCGATATTGTCATCACCGTGGCCAATCAGGGACCTTGTATCCCGCCGGAGTTACGGGAGCGGATCTTCGAGCCCTTCTTTCGGGCGGATACCGCCCGCTCCCGGAACTGGGGGTGTCGGCCTGGGGCTGGCCCTGGTCCGCCATTGCAGAAATCCACGGCGGCAGCGTATGGGTGGAGGAAAATCAGGCTGGCTGGAATCGATTTTTGGTCCGGCTTCCGGCAGTATGTTCATGAGGGAGAACCATCATTCCCTGCTATGCTATTAGCAGCGGAACTAGAAAGCTTTTTGCAGAATTTCTGATTGTTTACTGTCTGTGGTTGTCGATGTGTTCAATAAATGGGAACCCGTTGGTCAGTTCCAATAGGTCCCCATTTCTATTTTATAACTTGTAGTAATTGTAAAAGATATTTTCACCATCAGGCCACCGCAAGGCGTGCTATGCTATAGACAATTTGAATAACTTTCATTTGTTTTTCGCTATTTTGCTCCGCTCGATTTGTTTTCCGCCACGCTTTAACTGCAATACTTTCATGTGTTCCGAGCGTGTCTATGGCAATTTCTGTGGTCAGAAAACGGCGTGGAGCTGGCCCGTTTTCTGCGGGAACGCAAGGTCAACGCCTCCATTATTTACATTACGGATTATCCCGGTTTCGCGCTGGACAGCTTCTCTGTCTCCCCACTAGAATATCCGCTCAAGCCGGTGGACGAGTGGCGGCTGGCCGCCGCTCTGGACTGGGACCGACAGCAAAAGCGCCCGGTGCTGCGTGTGGGTGGCCGTGCTATTTCCTCTGGACGAGATCATCTGTCTGAATACCTCGGGCCGTAAGACTGCCATACAAACCAGTAGGCAGATTGAGCACGCCGTCTCTCTTCAAATTGAAAGAGGAATTCCAGAATCAGGACTTCTGCCTAAGCCATTTCAGCTGTCTGGTTAATCTGTCCCATGTGACACGGGTGGAGTGGGATACCCTGACCCTGGGAACACAGGCGAATCCATTCCCGCCAGCCGCCGTATTCTCCCGACTTTATGGCCCGCTATGTGGAATCTCTGAAATAAGAACTCCGCCGTTCCCTGAAACTGGGACGGCGGAGTTCTTTATGCTCGTGTTTCAGGGAGCAGCAGAGCGGTGCTGGCGGAAAAAGACATCCGCTTCGGCCTCCAGTACTTCCGGGTGGTGGCCCGGTATCCCCGCCCATGTGAAAGCCTGGGTGGAGGCACTTGTAAGTCTATGGCAAGGAATGCCGAATATGACACTGTGAACGAGTTATCAGGGCAACAATGATTTCTCCGTGACACTGGATCTGGCGGTGCGCCGGAACAAAGATGTGATGCTGATCCATACCATGAGCATCGATGAAGACGGCACGACTGTCGAAGTTACGTTCCAGTACAACAAAATGGGGGGGACAGCCAGCGGCAACCTGATCGTTATACTGCTAGACATCAACGGTCAGCCTCTGGAAAAGCAACAGAGCTGTACGAAGCAGGATGGCTTGCTAGAGCTTTCCAACGAGAGGAGTGCCACACAGTCCTTTACCTTTATGTAAAAAGGGCGTATTGGTCCTGGCGGAGTTTTCTGGCTTAATCTTCGAAGGAAGCAGCACAGAGTTGGATCACGTTTCCTTGTCTGGGGCGGTCATGACCTATGCCTCGGCCACCAAGACCTATACGACGACCGGCGCAGGGCTGACCAGCGGCATCCCGGGAATCGAGGCTAAGGACCCTAAAAACGCGAAGATCACTTTTGATGGCAAGTCCTATGAAGTGGCTGCTCGCTCCACGCACTCTCTGCCTTATGGTACTACCGAGTGGGAAATCATTGTCCAAAACAGCTTGAATACCGAAACCTACAAGCTGATACTAAACAATGTGGACGTCCTCCCCTCCAGCGGCGGCGGCAGTTCTAGTGTCAGCCACGCCATTGACTCGTCTGAGGATACGGAGCATAGCACTAAACTCGACGGGGCACAGCAATTCTAAAGCCCAATTACCTCCCAAAGCAGATTCTGAATGGGGAACAGCTGGGCACCTTTCTGGAGGCCATTGAGCAGGACGAGGTGTGGCGGGACTTTTTCACCGAGCTGACCACCGGCCTGCGCGGGGGTGTGATCTGCGCCCTCCAGTGGGATAACTTGAATCCGAAAACCGGGGGAGCTCCAAGTGGGCGGCAGGTCCATCGAGTCCGGGGTGAGCTGATGGCCTCTCCACCCAAAAAACCAAGGCATGGCGGACGGCTGTGCTCCTCCATTGCCAGCGGAAAGCGCATGACTCCGGCGGGACAGTCCCGCCGGAGCCATGATTTTTTCTGTCTGTGGCTTGTTCTGGGGGCAAATCTGTGGCAGAAGCAGTTTGAAAAGAATCAACCCATACAAAATCTACGACACTGAAGCATAGAAGTGAACATTAAACGCTTTGCAAATTATCAATATCTCTTGTATCTACTCCTGACTGATTCATGATATTCTTTTGGCTCCGATTCTGAAATTTGTCAAAAGCAGAGATATTGGATGTAACACACCACACCCAATAAATCACAATTCTCAGTCTACAACGGACATTAAGCATTCAATTGAAGGACATAATCGGTGGCATCAGCAATCCCATAGCCATTATGTTCCTCAATTGCTTGACGGGTATATTCAAAATCTTGATTTCGAATACCTAATACAATGCGATTGTGTACAAGCTTGGACTTTTTCAGCGCGAAAGCTGTCTATCTCGTCGGTTTTCCCATGATGAATGATGTTTGCCAGCAAAACCCGCTGTCCATGATTTTGCAAATAGATATCGTATAGCCTCTGATTTTCGGCGAGCTCCATCATGTAACGCTTGAACTCTTCATCCTTTTCCATAGGAAAAACCTCACTAGCCTTTTTCTCTAAGATATTAAGCTCTTCCTCCAGCCTAGGTGAGGGGTTTTCCCTAAGGCGGCGAATAATTCTAGCGGCAGCCTCCGTCTCGATCATTCCTGAAATACTGAAGATTTCGTCAATGTCTTTGAGCGTCGGCGCAAACACATAAAAACCACGGGAGGATGTGTTGGTCAACAATCCCTCTTTTGTAAGGCGGCGCATCGCATCCCGAATCGGTGTCCGGCTGATTTGAAAAATTGTTGCCAGCTGGGAATCTACTAATCGCTGACCAGGTGCAAACTCTCGGCTGATGATTCTCTTTTTGATTTCTTCATAGGCCAAGTCGTTCAGGTTGACACTCTCCAAAATCACTGAGTCCATTTGACCGCCTCATTTCGTATACAAAATACTTTTTTTTAATTATATCTATTTTTATGTGGAAATGCAAGCTTATTTTCCAAATTGATTAAGTTGATTTGTCTTCTCATTTCTATTTTTACATTTCCCCAAATTTAAACGCCTATAATTGGGGGTTTCTATAAATATTTTTTATTTGCTTTTTAAATCTTGACTTTTTCAGATTTGTATTTTATATATTGTATACGAAGTACAAAATCACAGCATGAATTGAGGCGCCATTTCTATTTGAGGAGGATAATCATGAAACAAAACCCATTAAAGCGTGTCATCGCATGGCTAGACCTTCATCTGGAAGAAACTATCCTGATCATCACAGGCAGCCTGATCGGCATCGTCATTATGATGCAAATCATCATGCGCTACGTCTTTCGCCACGCCTTGCCTTGGCCAGAAGAGTTCTGTCGGTTCTGCTACATCTACTTTTTGTTTCATAAGCCTGGGATACGCGGTGCGAAATCGCTGTCTGTTAAATATCACTCTATTGCAGGACCATCTCCCCGCGTTCTCCGTATGGCGTTGGATATCCTCATTCAAGTATCCATGCTGATCGTGTTTATCATATTCTTTGGGGGCAGCATCGATTGTGTGAAAGCTACCATCATTTCCGGCCAGCGTTCCCCGCACTGCAGATCCCCATGACTATCCCTTATCTGGCCACATCCATTGGCTTTTTCCTCGCAATCATCCGTTCTGTCCAGTCCTCCTTCCAGTCAATCAAGCTTCTACTCACCGGTGGAGACATTAAGGTCGATGCCATGACGGCGGTGGAGGAGGAGTTGGATGAGGCTTCTCAGCAGCTGTTCCGAAATCAAAAAGGGGGTAATTAAATGGCTGGTTTAGTATTTTTGATCTTTTTTTGTTTTACTGGCATTGGGGTATCCCATTATTATGTGCATGATTGGCGGCGCAATCACTCCACTGGCTATGGATGCAGTTGGGGCCACCAGTATAGCAGCTTTGATCCGCGGCGCATTCAGTGGTGCAAACTCTCCCAATATTCTCTGTTTGCCTCTCTTTATTTTTTTGCAGGCGTTCTCATGGCAGAGGGCGGCATTTCTAAAAAGCTGTTTGATGTATTTGCATACTTTGTGGGCAATAAAACTGGTGGAATGCCCTGTGCCGTCATTATCACCTGCTTGTTCTACGGCGCGATCTCCAGCTCTGGCGCTGCCACTGCCGCTGCAATCGGTGCCATGACTATCCCACTGCTCATTGAATTGGGCTATGACGCCAAATTCGCTGCTGCTACTGTGGCGGTATCCGGTGGTTTAGGTGTCATCATCCCTCCCAGCGGCCCCTTTATGATGTATGGCATGGCTACCGAGACCTCCCTCGGTGCACTGTTTATGGCCGGCATTCTGCCCGGCATCCTAGTTGCTTGTCTGCTGATGTTCTATGCCGTCACATACTGTAAAATCCATGGCGAGGACAAGGCAAAGATTCAATCCAACTATCAAAAAATTGCCGCTGCCGGCTTTCTGCCCCTGCTCAAGGACAGTTTTTGGGCTCTGCTCTCCCCCTGTTATAATCCTGGGCGGAATTTATGCCGGCATTGTTACTCCTACCGAAGCCGCTGCTGTATCGGTGTTCTATGCGCTCTTTGTCAGCCTGTTTATCTACAAAACAGTCTCCTTCCAAAAGCTCCCTGAATTACTGCGCTCTGCCGTCAAATCTGCGGCCCCTATTTGTTTCCTGCTGGCCTTTGCTACTGCTTTCGGCCGCACACTATCCCTGATTCATGCCGCTGATATCGTACAAAATGCCATCATGACCATCGCCACTGACAAGATCTCTTTCCTGATTGTAGTTATCATCGCTTTTTTCCTGCTAGGCATGGTGATGGATACCGGCCCTGCCCTTATCATCCTCGGTCCCATTCTTTGTCCCATTGCAGAGAGTTATGGCATTGACCCCGTCCATCTGGGTGTTCTGATGGTCTGCAACCTGGCTGTAGGTCTGGTCACTCCTCCCTTTGGCCTGAACCTGTTTGTCACTAGTTCTATCTCTGGCGAACAGCCCATGACTATCGGCAAGTCCGCCATCCCCTACATAGGTGTATTTGTCATCGCACTGTTCATTATTGCCTTTGTGCCGCAGTTCAGCATGTTGCTGGTCAAATAAATTTTAGGAGGAAAAATAATTATGAAAAAGTTTCTCGCTTTGGCACTCAGCTTTGCTCTGACTCTGCCCCTGGCCGCCTGCGGCGGCAATCCCGGTAATGCTTCTGCTCCTCCGTCTGGTTCCTCTAATACTCAAGACAGCATTCAGATTTCCTATGCACATATGGGGGCTGAAAGCTCCATGGTAGGGGCATGGGGTATCCTGTTCAAAGAGAAGGTAGAGGCTGCTTCTGATGGCAAGATCACTGTAAATATCTTCTCGAATGGCGAGATGGGCTCCGATGTTGAGGCCATTGAATCCGTTCTGGATAATACTATTCAGATCGCTGCCATGCAGCCTTCTCCCCTGTGTCGCTTTTGTCCCCGAGTTGGGTGTTTTTGATCTGCCCTGTGCCTTCTCCACCTCCACTGCCGAGGAGATCAACGAGGTGCTGAACCAGAGCGATTTCAAGACAAAGCTGGACGGTTACTTCGCCAATGCCGGCCTGAAATGCCTCGGCTTTTTACCCAAAGGTGCCTCTTTTCGTCAGTTCTCTTCTAATAAAAAAAGCTGACTTCCATCGAAGACTTCAAAGGACTGAACATGCGGGTTATGGACAACCAATACCAGATCAAATTCTGGAGTGATATGGGCTGCAACACGACTCCTGTCCCTGGCAGCGAACTGTATATGTCTCTCCAGAACGGGCTGGTAGACTCCCAGGAGAACGCCTTGGACACCGTTGTTGTGGGCGGAATGCACGAAGTTCAGGACTATATCACCCTAACTAACCACACTCTGTACACCAATATGATGGTCATGAGTGAGAGCTACTTCAACAGCCTTCCTGCCGCCTATCAGGAGATCATTGAAAACGCCGTCGCTGAAACAACTGTTGAGATGATCCCTGTCTATCAGGAGAGGCTGATCAGACCGCTTATGATACACTGATCGAAAGCGGCATGAAGATCAACGAACTGAGTGCTGAGGATATGGCTGCCATGCGTGAGATCGCTCAGCCCGTCTATGATATGGTACGCAGCGAGATCGGAGACGAGGCTGTGGATGCCTTGGTTTCTGTCATCCAGTAAATGGGCAGGCGAATATAATGGCTATACGTGAAACTGATGTCCTTTGTGGACATATCCGTGGAATAGCGGCTGGTAATCCTGCGGTTACTGCATTTAAAGGCATTCCCTATGCGGAGGCTCCCACTGGAAATAATCGGTGGAGGCCCCCATACCCAAAAAGCCTTGGTCCGAACCTTCGATGCGGTCCGCTTTGGAAATATCTGTCCCCAAGTAATCCCTCAGCCAGGCACCTTCTATCATAAGGAATTCTTCTCCTATCAGCATATGGAGACTCACCACGAAGACTGTCTCCAACTCAATATTTGGACTCCCGCAGACTCAAAGAGCGATAATCTCCCCGTGCTGGTATTTATCCACGGCGGCGGTTTTCAGACCAATTACAGCTTCGCTCCCCAATTTGACGGTGAACTGATGGCCGCCCAAGGCATCGTAGTAGTAACGATCAACTATCGGCTTGGACTCTTTGGATTTCTTGCGCACCCAGATCTGCGGGACGAGTCTCCTCATGGACTAGCCGGAAACTATGGTCTTCAGGACCAGATATTGGCTCTTCGCTGGGTGCGTGAAAACATTGCCTCTTTTGGCGGGAATCCAGAACAGATCACTATCTCAGGCGGTTCTGCTGGCGCATCCAGCGTACTCATGTTGTCTGCATGTCCACTAGTCAAAGGATGGTTTCAAGGCGCCATCATGCAGAGCGGTCCTCTTCTAGAAAGAAATTTTTCACAGTCGGAGGCCGAAAATATGGGGAAAGCCCTGCTGGAGCGATACGGCTTGTACTCTATCGAAGATGCCCGCAAGGTAGATGCTTCTATCCTCTGCCAGTATGGTCCCGACCTGGATCGCGGTGAGTCTCCATTTATCCAGCCTTGCATAGACGGGGGTTATTCTGCCTGAAGGGGTCAGAGATTCCCTCCAAAACGGCCATCTTCATGATATCTGCTACATGGTAGGATGTACCAACAAAAGAGGCATGGTCCATGCGAAACCGCTTCCATGCCACCAGCGAAGAAATTGCCCATAAGCTGGAACATGCTTATGGCCACTATTCCGAAGCATATCAAAGGGTCGTAAAATATTCAACAGACGAAGAAATTTACGATTTTCAACTCAATCATGGATTTACCGAGGACATGTTAGCTTATTGCGCTGCATTCTGCCGGATGCAAAGTCTCCATGGCAGAAACCCGGTCTACTTCTATCGTCTGGAACGGGAATTGCCTGGCGACGATGCCGGCGCATTCCACGCATCGGAACATTGGTATGTGTTCCGTACCTTAGACCACTGCTGGCGTCCTTTGACGGAAATGATTATCAGTTGGCAAAAGCTGTCAGCAATTACTGGGCTAATTTTATCAAAAATGGTGATCCGAACGGAGGTGCGCTACCAGTATGGACGCCCTATGACCGTACCTCACCAGCATATATGGCGCTGGATGTTCAGTCACATATGCAGCCACAGGTTACCAATGAAGCAGTTGACCTCCGGGTCAAATACTATTGTGGTGAATAGCTGCAGGTCGATGTGATCACACACCTATTCAACTCCACCTCGAAGCCTCATACATATGGTATTTTCAAACCCACAACATGGGCTGTATATCGTAGAAGCTGCATATCCGCCATCAAGCGGGGGGCAACACATTGCATATCCAAGAAGCCCGCAGGTCACGCAAAGACCTGCGGGCTTTCTGTATCTCAGCATGGAGATGGTAAAGGTAGGTGGTGTGAGCTGTTTCCCTAGGTTTCAGAAATGGCGCGTTGGGAACCGATAGGAGGTGGGCCGCGGAGCGCAGACGGTCAGCGAGGCAGGTCCTCCCAGCCTATCAGCCCATAGGCGGAACCGGCGGACTGGACCGCCCGCAGGATGGCCCGCTCCATGGCCAGGGCGGCCATGGCCCCCACCACATTGATGTCCCCGGGACATCCCCCAGGAGAGAGGGCATAGATGCTGTCCCCGTCTGCGGTGGTATGGACCGGCCGGATAGCCCTGGCGTAGCCGTTATGGGCCATGCCGGCAAGCTTGGTCAAGGGCGTTTTATCAAACTTCCCGTTGGTGACCACCACGCCTAGGGTGGTATTGCCCGCAAACAGATTTTCCGCCGGGGCGATGTCTGCAAACATCTCCTCCAAGGTGCAGGACAGGCTCGTCCTCTTCTCATTAAGCAGGCCGGCCGCCGGGCGTCCGTCGGGACCGTACACGTCCCCCAGGGCGTTCACCGCCACCAGCGCCCCCACCTTCAGAGGTCCGGTCTGGAGCGCATAGGTACCGAAGCCCGACTTCATCGCCCGGCCCATCCCCCGGTATTTCCCGATGGAGCAGCCCGTACCCGCCCCTACATTGCCCTCAGCGGGGGGCAGAGCGCCCCCGCATTCTCACAGGCCTGGTAGGCCATCTCGGCGGTAGGCCGTACCTCCTTGCTGCCCACCCCCAGGTCGAAGAGGCAGGACTGGCTCACCAGTGGTACCTTGGTCACCCCCACGTCAAAGCCGATGCCCCGCTCCTCCAGATACCGCTGGACACCCCCGGCAGCGTCCAGCCCGAAAGGCGCTGCCACCGGACAGCAGTACCGCGTTGATCCCCTGGGCGGCAGCCACCGGGGCCAAGATCTGTGACTCCCGGGAAGCGGGGCCCCTCCTCGGACATCCAGCCCGGCGGAGCTCATCCGGTCGCACAGGATCACCGTGCAGCCGGTAGCCGCCTCCAGATCCTGGGCGTGGCCCACCTGGAAACCGCCCACCTCCATGATCCCGATCTCTCTCATCATATCTCTCCCCTTCACTCCTTCAGCACGACCCGCAGGGCCTTGCACACCGAGCCGCTGATGACGCAGCCCACTGCGGCCTCGATCACGGCCTGAATGCCCACATAGGCGGCGGCAAACAGTAAAATGTTGTCCTGGAACTTGGCCATCAGCTCCTCGCCCAGCAGGACCTGGAGCGTGGGGGCGTTCAGGAAGATCAGGACCAGCACCGTCATGTAGAAAAGGGTGTTCAGCAGCGGAGCCGCAAGCCGCCGATGTAATAGGAAATCGTGTTCCCCGGTCCAGTCTGCTGGCGGCCCGGTATACCCAGCCCACGCACACCCCCATCAGGACACGGGGATGATGCAATTCACAAAGCTCAGCACCACCACCACACCTCCGGTATAGCCGGCCAGGAACAGGGTGCTGAACCCAGTTTTGATGGCGGTATAGAAGCTGATACAGCCCATCACACCGCCCAGAACTCCCCCAGCCAGCGGACCCAGCATCATAGCGCCCACAGCCACCGGTACAGTCATAATCGAAGCGTACTGTCCGGGCAGCGGAATCATCGCCAGACCCGTGATGTTCATCATCAGCAGGATCCCGACGAGCAGGGCCAATTCGATCAGGTACGTGAGATTGGTTTTTGTTTCCATATTCAGTTCCTCCTGCTGCCGCTCCGCCATATGCGGATGCAGCGCAATTTTGGGGGCGCCCCCATCCGGGAAAACACCCTGACACAAAAGTCAAAGGCATTATCCTCTAATTTTCCCTCTTTTTCAAGGCAAAATCAGCCGGGGCGCCGGACCGGAGGACCAGAAAAGCCCCGACGGTCCTGCGCCGCAGGACCGTCGGGGCGGACGCCGATCTCCCGTCAGCGGCCCAGCCGGCTTTTGAAGGCGTTGTAGCCGTGGGCGGTCAGCTGCTCCAGACCCCCGGCGCTGTCCAGCTTCCAGAGATTGGGGAGAGGCATGCCGTTGAAGGTATTGTTTTTACAGGTGGTATAAATGGCCATGTCGCCGAGCAGGACCAGGTCGCCCTCCTGAAGGGGCCGGTCAAAGTCGTAGTCCCCGATCACGTCCCCGGCCAGACAGGTGGGGCCGGCCAGGCGGAACATATGGCCCTCCCCTGGCTTTCGGTACTGGCCCCCCAGGATGGGGGGCTGGTAGGGCATTTCCAGCACGTCGGGCATGTGGGCAGGCGGCGCTGACGTCCAGGATGGCGATCCTGACACCGCCGTTTTCCACCACGTCCAGCACCCGGCTGGCCAAA
>VOFI01003926.1_pt1 | contig 36707 bp, 76 predicted proteins | sample 5384131 | NCBI WGS metagenome assembly VOFI01 (sample SAMN12384728, study PRJNA508395) | human gut metagenome | isolation source: healthy gut H | host: Homo sapiens | reverse complement strand
TGTTTTGTAGTTTTTTAATAATTTCATCAATTGGAATGTTTGCTTCATACATCTTTTTAGCTGCTTCAATCATACATCCTTGTTCAACCGCTGTGCAATAACAATCAACGCCTACAAATTTCATTTCTAATTGATTCGCAATCATTTCCATAGAATCCAATGTTCCGGATAATCCTCGACAAATAGGAACCGCAAAAATTGTGTCATATCCTTCATTTTTAATTCTTTAAAACAATCTTCAATTTTACCTAAACTAGGCAAGGATGTTCTCAACACTTTTTTTTCATGTAATTTTTTATCACTTCAGAATATGTAATTTCTGTATATTCATCTTTTGATTCTTCATCACAAGTAATTTGTAATGGAAGACAATAAATTCCTTTTTCTTTCCAATAGTCTGGATGCTGGCCTGTTCCGGTATCCGTCACAAATGCAATCTTCATGGCTAGGCCCCCTTTATTTTTTCACAAATTGAACGCCTACAGCACCTAATCCTGTGTGTACTGCAATAACGGCATACATTGGATCTATATGAATTTGAATGTCTTCGCCAAACACATCGTGAAGGATTCCACCTAGGTCAAACATGCCCAGCCTCATGCGCGTGGTCATCAGGCGGATGACGGCGCGGTCGATCAGTTCCTGTACGCGCCAAACCTTGCCCTGTTCCACTGCTGCCAACCCGGATACCATGCGTCAATGATGGCGTACCACATGGTCCGCAGCAGAGTTTCTACTGCGCGATACCTCGCAGCCGGCCACTGGGGTACCGGTGGCCTGCAACCGCCAGAGCAAGGACGCCCGGGATTCCGGTCTCCCCCGACCCGCCTTTGGTCGAATTCCTCCTCGCCTTATGATGCTCCAGTCCCAGCAAAATTACCAATATCGCTCTTTTTGGCAGTCTCCAAATGCAGTCGGAGACATAGTGGGTCCCTGGCAGCCCCTCGGAATAGTATTTCCCCCACAAAGCGATATCCTCCATCAGCAGTGCCGTTAGTTGCCTCGCACGGAAGCATAGGTTCGGTCGTCGTTGGTGCGGTTGTTTTTCCGCGGAAAGGGGCAGAACGTCGTTTTTCAGCACTGCCTCTACTTTACAATCGTTGGCACTGGTGAGTCGCGATTCCACCTGGTCAAACATTCAAAGGCTGGCAGATAGGCGGATGACGGCGCGGTCGACAGGTCCTTTGACTCCACTGCTGCCAGCGTTGCATATATGCTCACGCCGCAGTTGGCGCAGCCCCGTTCCAATGCTTCCTCCGGACCGATGCTGTGCACCAGCAGAGCCCAGCAGTCGGAGACATAGTGGCCCCTATTTTATTTCCCCACGCTGCTTTCAGGCCGTTGGTGCGGATCATCTCCTTTTAATGCCCTCGATAAATTCCACGCCCAGCCTGCCGGTGAGATAGGATCCTCTCCCGCGAAATGGTTTCCTGGCCGCGCCCCCTAACGGGGCCCATCCCGGAAGATATTGGACGTTGGGACTCCAAAAAGTGAGCCCCTTATAGATATCCCGATCTTCCTCCGAAGTATAGGCGTTGTATTTTGCGCGTCCCTCTGTAGAGATCACTTCTCCTACTTTTTATGCATCTGCTCCCGGTCAAACATGGGCGGCCAAAACCGATGGCCTGGGGAAGACCGTAGCGGTGCTGTCGGCGTGCTCAACTCCGTGAAGCCTGTCTCCAATTCAGTTGTAGGCGGAATCCCCAAAGCGCTCTACAGCTGCGCTGTGGTAGGTCAGCTGGCTGGCCCTTTTCATCCAGTGCTCATCCGGGAAACCAGATCCTTTGCCCTCTCCTCAAAAGAGAGAGTTTTGTCTAAATATTGTTCCATTTTTATTCGCTCCTTCCCCCAGGAATGCAGCCATTCCGGTTTATCCCTTTATTTTACCATCGGAAGGATGGAAAGTAAATCAGATTCCCCAGGATACCGGAAACGAAAGCGCGCTGCAGGAAGGAAGCCCTCTGCAGCGCACGATTTTTCTAAGAAAGCCGGAGTTCAAACTCAAATTCATGCCGGATGGGGATGCTCCTCCCCGTCATGGGAATTCCCGGTTTCAGCAGGTTTCTGGCTTTGTCCACCGCGCCGATATGCACCGCCCTCAGTTCCATACCGTATTTTTGGTAAAATCGGATGGCATGGGCATTGTCGTTTGTGGTGATCAGCCACAGACGGTTGCAGCCTGCCTCTTTAGCCCGGATACCGGCCAGATCCAGAAGAGCTGTGCCCACACCCCGGTTCTGCTCCAAGGCCTCCAGCACCACAACTTCACAGTCCTTCCCATGACCCGGTACAGGAGATAGCCCAAAGCCAGGCCGTCCTCTTCCGCTGCAAGTCCGGGAAGTGCCCCTGGTGTCGGTGAGTTTTCCGCGGAACAATCATCGGCCCGCCCCAGTTCTCCCGGATCAGGGCGTCCGTTTCTTTCCTGCATTTCCCTTCCAACGCTCCCAGTCTCATCCTGGCTGCTCCCTTCTGTCCAACCCATTGGTCACGGCTGAAAATTTTGTTCTTCTGTTTCTGTTCCCTGCTCAGCGCCTTTCAAACCTTCATCACATTGCTGCCGCCCCTGCCGAAATAATCGTGGAGCTGCTTGTATTCCCGTAGAGCCTGTCATAAACGGCAGTGTGTTCCGGAATCGGATCGTACACTGTGTTTCCGCGCTTTCCCAACCTTTCGGCAGCCTCCAGAATGTGGGAAAACCGCCGTTTTTCCCTGCCCGCGGCCACCGCGCCGAACAGGGCGCTGCCGAAAGCCGAGCCTTGATGCGTACCCACAATCAGCACCGGCATGTTCAGCACGTCGGCATAGATCTGCATGGTCATGGGATCCTTCCGGGAAATCCCGCCCGCGGCGACAAATTCTTCCACGGGCACGCCGTGCTCCCGGTAGTTTTCCACCAATATCCGGGTGCCATAGGCGGTAGCTTCGATCAGAGCCCTGTAAAGTTCCTCCGGACGGGTCTGCAGGGTCATTCCCAGAAGCAGTCCGGTGAGATCCCCGTCCGTCAGGATAGAGCGGTTGCCGTTCCACCAGTCCAGCGCCAGCAGCCCGCTCTCGCCGGGCTTCAGCTTTTGCGCTTTTTCCCGCAGATATTCATGTAAGCTCTTTCCCCTTGCGAAAGCCTCCTCCCTGCAGGATGCGGGGAGGCAGGCGTTTAAAAACCAGGAAAAAAGATCGCCCACACAGCTTTGCCCGGCTTCAAATCCAAAATATCCGGGCAAAATGCCATCTTTTCACCATGCCGCAGACGCCGGGCACCCGCTTTCCTTCCGTCCCCAAAACCATATGGCAGGTCGAGGTACCGAGAATTGCCAGCAGTTTCCCGGCCCGGAGATCCCCGCAGCCGGCACGCACACATGGGCGTCCACATTGCCTACGGATACCGCTGTCCCTTCCCGCAGGCCGGTACGGTGAGCCATTTCTGCGGTGACGCCCCCCGCCCTTTCTCCAAGAGGGGAGATCACCTTTCCCAGCTTCTCCGCCGCATGCTCCATTTTTTGGGCCGAGGGCCTTGAAAAATCCGAGCCGGATAGCCGGAACACTGGTTCCAGAACGCTTTGTAGCCCGGCTGCAGGCGCTGCAGGTCTCGTTTCCCGTGAGGTGCCATACAATCCAGTCGGCGGCTTCCACAAAGCGGTACATAGCGCCGTAGAGCTCAGGCGCCTCTTCGGCCAGCTGCCACAGCTTGGGAACATCCATTCCGAGGAAACCCTGCCGCCGTAGTCCTGCAGCCAAGCTTCCCCGCAGCCTGGCAAGCGCCGTGATACGGTCGGCTTTGTCCTGTGCCGCGTGATGCTTCCAAAGTTTCACATAAGCGTGGGGATTCTGTGCAAATTCCGGCAGAAAACACAGGGGAACGCCGTCTTTCCGGAAGGGAAGCGCCGTACAGGCCGTGAAATCTGTTCCCACTCCCACAATGTCCTCCGGCGGCACGCCGGATTCCTTCAAAACAGCGGGAATCGTCCTGTAAAGCACCTCCAGATAATCCTCCGGATGCTGCAGCGCCCAGTCCGGCGGCAGCCTCCCCCCCAGGGCATCTCCCGGTCCATCACGCCGTGAGGATAGTCGCAGACCGCGCTGGCCAACTCCTCCCCGGTTTCCAGATTGAGGAGCAGGGCCCGTCCCGACAGAGTGCCGAAATCCAAACCGATACTGTATTTTGCCATGGGATATCCCGCCTTTCTGAGAATCGCCGGAAGGATAGGAAAACTGCCGCGCTTCCGGAAAACCGCCCCAAATGAAAACAGGCAGCCGTCAGCCGCGGCGCAGGTTCAAACCCGCCGAAGCTCTAACCGCTGCCCAAAAGCGATGCGGCTGCCGCCTTAAGCAATCACCGATTCACGCCCACCTGGCAGCGCGGTTTTGTGGGGCAAATTCCTGCGCCAATCCATCTGCCGGAATGAATCGGAATTTTTTCAAACAGAGTCCTTTTCCGAAAAGCCCCAGGTGAGCACCGTGCTTTTTTCCTCGTGCCCGTTCATCATGCGGATGAGCTTCCTTGCGGCACAGGCCCCTAAATTTTCCTTTTGGGTGATCCAGTGAGGTGACCTTCACAGGTCCAATTTCGCTGAGAAGACTGTTATCAAAACTGATGACTGCCTTATCCCCAGGGATTTCCACCCCCAAATTTCCGCAGGGCCCCTACAAATTTCACGGCGATCTCATCGTTATAACAGACGATGGCGGAACAGTCTTCAAACAGGTTGACGCAGCGCGCAGCCTCGCGTTCGTCGGAGAAAAGCACGCCGCGGCTTTCCGAATTAAACCAGAGCACCCATTCATCCTGCAGCGGCAGGCCGTTTTCCAGCAGGCCCTTCATATAGCCCCGCATAGCGTTCCAGCCCCTGCATGTCGTCGCCTTTAAAAATACCGCGATTTTCCTGTGACCCTTCTGAACCAAATAGGAAACCGCGTCAAACCCACCCTGCCGGTCATCCGTGGTGACGGAAACCGTGTTGGTCAGCGCGGGATAATAGCCGTTTGAAAAACACCACGGGAATCCCCATATCCTGGAAGCTTTTCATACAGCGGCAGGTTGGGGTCGGCAGGGCGCTCTTGGTGCCTTCCCACAATCAGACCGTCAATCTGCTTCTCGATGTAGTCCTCCAGGATTTTCCTCTCGCTGTCCACCCGGTTTTTGGTGGCGCTCAGGAGAGGAAAAAAGCCCTCTTCAGAAAGTTCGCTTTCAATCCCTCTCAAAATAGAGGGGAAGATGTATTCGCTGATATAAGTGGCTCATAACGCCCACGTTCCAGGAACGTTTCCGTCTCGGCGCGTTCTCCCGCACATAGGTGCTGCTGCCCCTGACGCCGCTCGATCAGACTCTCCTGTTCCAGCAGGGAGAGGGCCTGGCGCACAGTCTGCCGGCTCATTCCGTATTTCTCGGCCAACTCATTTTCCGGGAATCTTCTGGCCGCTCTGGTAGATCCCCCGGTTGATCTCATTTTCAACAGCCCGAAAAGCTGGAAATATTTTTGCTCCATCCTTCAAATGCTCCGCCTCCGCACACGCAGGACACTGGTCTTCCCCAGTATCGCTAATTGTATTTTACATTTTAGCATTTATGGGAGAGGGTGTCAATGAAACCCTCCAGAAAAAGGAGCAAATTCCCAATGTTTTCGTAGATTCCCCATCCTGACGGCAGATAGCTGTTCTATATTCCAAAATGTCTTGCTTTTCTGATACATTTATTCCGCGAGTACGGCGCGGGATTCTTTCCTCGTATTCCGGACAGGCTTTTCCGAAGAGCTACAGGCCGCCCGCGCTGTTGAGAAAGCAGTGTCCGTTCTGCCTGTACAGCGGAGAGCGCCGTCAGCCTTATTCCTCACAGTGAGAAAGGAGATTCTCACTCCCGTAGTAGCTTTCACCACAGTTTCAATTTCCACAGTTTCCCCAAACCTAGTCATGCTTCGGTAATCCGCCTCCGCACGCAGCACAGGGCTGATGATCCCATACTCTCCAGCCGGTCATAACCGAAATCCTTGACCTCCATCAGCCAGATACGCGCCTCCTCAAACCAGCGGATGTAGTTGAATGGTGGACGCAGTCCATCCGGTCCGTTTCATAATAACAAACCTTGTGTTCACAAACGACAGGCTTCATATTCTTTTTTCCTTTCTCTGTCCCATTTATCCTTCCCCGCTGCAGCAGCCGAGAGGAAAGCGACTGTCCGCTTAGTACGCTGCGCAGGCTTCGGCGTTTCATGATACCACACCTGCGGTGGGCAAGCCGCGCCTCCTGACCTCTGCGGTTTTTGGGCCGACCCCACGCGCTGCAGGCTTCGGCGTTTCATGATACCAGGCCTGCGGTGGGCAAGCCGCGCCTCCCTGACCTCTGCGGTTTTGGGCCGACCCCACGCGCTGCAGGCTTCGGCGTTTCATGATACCAGGCCTGCGGTGGGCAAGCCGCGCCTCCTGACCTCTGCGGTTTTTTGGGCCGACCCCACGCGCTGCAGGCTTCGGCGTTTCATGATACCAGGCCTGCGGTGGGCAAGCCGTGCCTCCTGACCTCTGCAGTTTTTAGGCGACCCCACGCGCTGCGGGCTTTACGTTTTATTATATCACATCTGCGGCGGGCAAGTCACGCCTCCCAGGCCTCTGCGGGTATCATAACCCGGTTTTAGGCTTTCAGAAAGCGGCGTCCTCTTCCTGTCTTCGTTGCGGGTTCGTCAGAGGCCGGAGGCCTTTTTGGAAGGGCTTCTGCGCGAGGCCGTCCCACACATCTTATTGACATAAGCGGCAGCGGGACGCATAAATTTGAAACGGAGGGCTTTTTTTTGGTTTTCCTTTGGCGGCAATTATTGTTACGCGGCGAAATGTTGATTTTCGCGTCGAAAAAATGATATTATACTGTTTTAGATAGCGATATTTGCGTGGTTCCTAACTATTTTAGTTTTTCTCAAAATTTCTTATATTTCAGGTGTATTTATGAAAATTGATTGGATGTTGGCTCCACCACTTTAAAGTGCGTGGTGTTTGATGAAACTGGCAGGCCGGCATTTCAGGCCTACGAACGGCACTACTCCCAGATAGCGGAGAAAGCTGCGGACATGCTTCGAACCGCCATGGAACAGCTGCCGGGCATGAACCAGGCAGAGCTGTGCATTTCCGGTTCGGCGGGCATGGGGCTTGCCGAGGGACCTGGGGATCCCTTCGTACAGGAGGTCTATGCAACCAGGACCGCAACGAAAAGTATCTTCCAGATGCTGACGTGGTGATCGAGCTGGGCGGGGGAGGACGCAAAAATCCTGTTCCTGTCCGGCGCTATGGAGGTTCGCATGAACGGCTCCTGTGCCGGAGGCACCGGAGCTTTGTCGACCAGATGGCCACTCTGCTGAATATCACGCCGGACGAGGCTTAACCGTATCGCCGGGAAAGCGAGCGCACTTACAGCAACATCGCCTCGCGCTGCGGCGTGTTCGCAAATCAGACATCCAGGCGCTTTTGAACCAGGGCGCCCAGAAAAACGACATCGCGTCCTCCATTTTGACAGCTGTGGTCAACCAGACGGTGGCGGGATTGGCGCAGGGGCGGGAAATCAAAGGCAAGGTGGTGTACCTGGGCGGCCCTCTGACGTTTCTCTCCGAGCTGCGCAAGGCGTTTGACCGCATTTTGGGGGTGTCGGGCGTCTGTCCGGAAAATTCGCTTTACTTTGTGGCAGCGGGCGCGGCGCTTTCGGAAACGGCGGAAGAATTTTCCCTGCCGGAAATTACTGAGCTGATTCGCCATTACAGCTCAAAAACCACTATCAGAGCAGCGAGGCCCTTTTTTGCCGACGATGGGGAATACCGAGAGTTTGTGCAAAGGCATGAGAGGGACAGCGTCTCCACCGACGCGGCGCTTCTTCCCGGCGGGAAAGCCTATGTGGGCATCGACGCGGGGTCCACGACGGTGAAGCGCTGTGGCGATCAATGAAAAGGAAGAAATCATCTTCTCCCGCTATATGCCCAACAGCGGCAATCCTGTGCCTCTGGTGGGGACTTTCTCACGGACCTTTACGAGAAGTTTCCTCAGATTCAAATCCTTTCCTCCGCCTCAACAGGCTACGGCGGGAGATCATCAAGAACGCCTTCTCCCTGGATCTGGGCGTAGTGGAGACCATCGCCCACTTTACTGCGGCGAAAAATTTGAGCCCCAGGTGGATTTCATCATCGATATCGGCGGCCAGGATATCAAATGCTTTAAAATCAAGAACGGCGCCATTGACAACATTTTCCTCAACGAAGCCTGCCCTCAGGCTGCGGTTCTTTCCTGCAGACCTTTGCAGGCGCTTTGGGCTATGAAATGAGCGAATTTGCCAAATGCGGCCTGTTTGCAGACAATCCTGTGGACCTGGGCTCCCGCTGCACGGTGTTTATGAACTCCTCCGTGAAGCAGGCCCAGAAGGACGGCGCCTCCATTGAGAATATCTCCGCGGGCCTTTCCACCAGCGTGGTGAAGAACGCCCTGTACAAGGTCATCCGTGTGACGGACGCGAAAAGCCTGGGGAAGCACATTGTGGTGCAGGGCGGCACCTTCTTAAACGACGCGGTGCTGCGGGCCTTTGAAAAGGAAATCGGCCACACAGTGACGCGCCCCCTCCGTGGCAGGCCTGATGGGCGCATACGGAGCGGCCCTGTACGCAAAGGGAGAAGGCCAGGGGAGAAAAAGCGGGATTCTGGACGCCAGGGGCCTTGCCTTTTTCACCCATACTGTCAAGGCCGTCACCTGCAACGGCTGCGAAAACCACTGCCGCCTGACGGTGAACACCTTCGCGAACGGCGCCCGGTACATCGCGGGCAACCGCTGCGACAAACCGCTGGCCGTAAAGGGCGCCGCCTCTGCATCACAATCTGTACGACTACAAGAGGGAGCTGCTGGCCTCCTACGCGCCCTGCAAAAGGGGCGCAGGGGAACAATTGGGATTCCCATGGGTCTCAATATGTTTGAACTGTATCCCTTCTGGTATACCTTTTTCAAGACGCTGGGGTTCGGCGTGGTGCATTCGCCGGAGTCGGACCGAAGCTCTATTTTGAGGGGCCAGCACACAATCCCTCCGATACGGTATGCTATCCGCAAAATTGATGCACGGGCATATCGAAGCCATGCTGAGGGAGAAGCCGGACGCTATTTTTTCTATCCCTGCATGAGCTATAACCTGGATGAGCATTTGGGAGACAATCACTATAACTGTCCGGTGGTGGCCTATTACCCCGAGGTTCTGGACGCCAATATTGCAGCGCTGGCGGAGACAAAATTTATCTACGACTATGTGGGCTTGCACCGCAGAAAGGATTTCCCCCGGAAAATCCGGGAAATTCTGGCCCGGTTCTTTGATGAGATTCCGGAAAAGGAGATCAAGGCTGCCTCAGACGCAGCCTACGGGAATATTTCGCGTACATGAAGCGGATCCGGGAAAAGGGAAAGGAATACCTGGCCCTTGCACAGCGGGAAAATCTGCCGGTGATCATTCTGTCCGGCAGGCCTTACCATCTGGATTCCGAGATCAACCACGGCATTGACAAGCTGATCTGTGAATGCGGGGCTGTGGTGGTCAGCGAGGACGCAGTCAGCGATCAGATTACAAAATTCCCCCACCACCGTGCTGAACCAGTGGACCTATCACGCCCGGCTGTACGCGGCGGCCAAGTTTCGTGGCCGACAGCGGCGACAAGCGCCTGAACCTGGTGCAGATGGTGTCCTTTGGCTGCGGTGTGGACGCCATCACCGGCGACGAGGTCCGCTCCATTTTGGAAGACGGGGAAACCGTATCTATACCCAGATCAAAATTGACGAAATTACCAACCTGGGGGCCGTGCGCATCCGTCTGCAAGCCTGTTCGCCGCCCTGGGCCTGGGTACTGAAGCCCCCCTCAAAGCCCGCGTCCGTTTCCATGCGGCGGGAGCAAGCGGAGAACGAGCGCGACGCGGTCGCGGTTTCCCGCTTCTTGTGATTCGCGGCACTTTCCGGTTGCGAAACGCCGGGCGGCGGCGCGACGTCCCGGCCTCTTGCAGGCGCGGCTGTCAGCCGCCGCTCTAAAGCGCGACAAAGTTCTTTGCCTGCTTTTTCAAGAAAAACAGCGTACCGGGCGATGACGCAGCGCGGGCCGCAGGTTCTTTTTCGCACAAGTTTCAGTGCGCGACTTAAAAGTTCTTTGCCTGCTTTTTTCAAGAAAGAACAGCCGTGCCGGGCGGCATAAGCTGTCAGCCGGGCCGCAGGTTCGCTTTTCGCACCAAGTTCTGCGGCGTCGGCCGCAGTGCGCGAAAAGTTCTTTGCCTACTTTCTTTCAAGAAAAGGGTGGCACACCGAAGGTGTGTCCTACGTCTTTCCCGCCTGGGAAAGACGGGAAAGGAAGATGTTTCCCTATGTCCGACAACGCCAACCGGGTGGAATTTACCCGGGAGATGAAAAATACACCATCATCACCCCAATATGGCCCCCATTCACTTTGAGCTGATCAAGAACGTGCTGAGAAGCTTTGGTTACAAAGTGGAGCTTCTGCACCTCCGGACGGGAAATTGTGGATGAAGGGCCTGAAATATGTACATAACGACACCTGCTATCCGGCGCTGCTGTCCATCGGGCAGCTGATGCATGCGCTGCACAGCGGGAAGTATGATTTGCACAAGGTAGCCCTGATTATGACCCAGACCGGCGGCGGGTGCCGGGCCTCAACTACATCCACCTGCTGCGCAAGGCGCTGAAAAAGGACGGCCTGGACTTCATCCCGGTCATCTCCATCAACCTCTCCGGCCTGGAGAGCAACTCCGGGTTCAAAATCACCCTGCCCATGATCCGCCGGGCCCTTGCCGCCCTTAGCTATGGGGACCTGTTGATGCTCCTCAAAAACCAGACCAAGCCCTATGAGGCCACCCCCGGCGAGAGCGACGCTCTGGTGGACACCTGGATTCAAAAGCTGACCTCCCTGTTCGAGGAGGGCAAGGCCTTCTCCCAGCAGGGAGGTGCGGGAGTACTTCGAGCAGATCGCCCGCTCCTTCGCCGAAGTGAAGCGCCGGGACGTGGAGAAAATCAAAGTGGGCGTGGTGGGCGAGATTTACGTCAAATACTCCCCTGGCCAACAACAGCCTGGAGCAGTTCCTCTTTGAGCAGGGCTGTGAGGTGATGGTGCCGGGCATCCTGTCCTTTTTATGATCTTCAAGGTGGATAACCGGCTGGAGGACATCCAGCTCTACGGCGGGAGCCAGGCGAAAAAAGCAGGTGTGCACCCTGCTGAAGTGGTACTTTCACCAAGTATGAAACCGACCTGATCGCCGCGGTGAAGAAGTTCCCCAGTTCACCGCCCCGGCGCCCTACTCCCACCTGAAGAGCTGGCCGGCAAGGTCATCGGCTACGGCTGCAAGATGGGGGAGGGTTGGCTGCTGACCGCCGAGGCCATGGAACTGGTGGAAAGCGGCTACCAGAACGTGGTGTGCGCCCAGCCCTTCGGCTGCCTGCCCAACCATATTGTGGGAAGGGCATGATCCGCAAGGTGCGCGAAGTACATCCCCAGGCCAACATCGTCCCCATCGACTACGACCCCTCTGCCACCCGGGTCAACCAGGAAAACCGCATCAAGCTGATGCTGGCCGTGGCGCAGGGACCAGCGGCAGACAGAGGAAAAGCGGGCCGTTTTCCTCGCCCGGAGGCAGTTGTTTGACGGCTTGCCCTTATCGGCGTTTTGCCTTTCCGAGGCACAGAAGCCCGTGCTTTTTGGATGAAAAGGCCGGATGGGGGATAACCGTTTCCCGGATTTCCAGAAAGGGATGAGTGTGAAAATGCAGGAACGTAAAGTGATTCTCAGCGCAGACAGTACCTGTGACCTGGGAGATGAGCTCAAGGCCCGGTATGATGTGAACTTCTATCCCTTCCACATCCTCCTGGAGGAGCAGGATTACCAGGACAATGTGGATATCACCACTAAGGAGATTTTTGCCGCCTATTATGACAGGAAGGTGCTGCCCAGAACCTCCGCCATCAATATGGGGGAGTATGTGGAATACTTCAGCCCTGGGTGGAGGCGGGCTTTGATGTGATTCACCTGAATTTGGGCGGGGCGATTTCCAGCGCCCACAAGAACTGCCTGCTGGCCGCAAAGGAGCTGGGCGGCCATGTATACCCCATAGACAGCCGTTCCCTCTCCACCGGCATCGCCCCAGGTCATCGAGGCGGGAGCTGATCCGTGCCGGGAAAAGCGCGCGGAAATCGCGGAATGCCTCATCCCCTGCTGCCACGCCAGCTTTATTTTGGATACGCTGGATTTCATGCGGGCCGGGGCCGCTGCTCGTCGGTGGTGGCCTTTGGGGGGCAAACCTGCTGAACCTGAAACCCTGTATCGAGGTAGACAATTCCGACGGCAGCATGCATGTGGGGAAAAATACCGGGGAAGCCTGGAAAAGGTGCTCCCCCCCTCTATGTGAGGGATAAGCTGGCCCAGTATCCCCGATATCAAGCGGGATCATCTCTTCATTACCTATTCCACCATCGACCCGGGCCTGGAAAAAGCTGGTTTTTAGGAAGACGATCCGGAGACTATATAGGTTCAAAATCCACGCCACCCATGCCAGCTGTACCATTGCCTCTCACTGCGGGCCCAATACGCTGGGAATCCTGTTCGAAACGGAAACGCCCGCAAAATAAAACAGGCCGGAATAAGAACAGAATACAATAAAAAGGGGAACCGCGCAGGCCATTCTGCGCGGTTCCCTTACCCCTATGTCATCTTTCTCCGGCGCTTTTTACGCCTTTTTCCACAATAAAGTTCAGCACGGTCAAATCCTGTTCGGAAACACCAAGCCGGTATTTCCGCCCGTCAGCCAGGGCGATGTCCACTGACCGGGAGGCGCCAAAAGCGCTTCGCTGTAAAAGCGTTTTCCTGAATCTTGACTTCAAAATATTCAGTCCCCGGGAACCGCCTGTTCCAAATAACCCTTTGCGGCGGCCTCCAGTTCTTCCTCTGTCCGCAGGGGAAGCCTCCGGGGGACTCTGCGCTCTCAGGCACAACCTCATCGAGTGAAGAAGGTTCCGGCGGGCCATCGGATCCACTTTTCAGCGCCCCTGTTTGGGCGTCCAGGGTCACCACATATTGATCTTCCTCCGGAAAGCACAGGGTAACCGCCCAGGATTCCCTGATCCGGCGTTCTGCTTCCGTCCGGCGAAAGTGGACAGCACCGCGTTGTATTCCGGCAGGTTCCATCCCACAACCATAGGCGGCGATCTCCCGCTGGAGATTGGGGGAAGCTCCCGTAGGCGATTTCTCCTCAGCGGCAGATAGGTTTGAGGTCAACTCCGTACAGCTGGGCGTCAATGTATTTGCAGCAGCTGTTCGTCGTCCATCTGCTCCGTGGGCAAAATATACTGAACACCGGAGCGCCGCTGTTTTCCGAAGTTTCCACGAAACAGGGGCGTTACCATTCCGGGCGTTCTCCCAGAGGTCCGCGGAGGGCCTTGTTCCGCATACAGATACTCCGGCTGCAGCGTGTCAAACCGCAGCTTTTCCCCCGCGTAACAGGGGCCCGGTTCTGCCGCAGGCAGGCGCGTCTCCTCCAGGCCTGTAATACTTCGGCGTCAGCAATCAAACCGTCCATGCCTCCGCCAGCTGGAACCTCCTCTGGAGGGCCCGTTCTGAAAGCGGCAGGATGGCGTAGCACGCTGTGCCATACAGGTTTTCCTGCAGGGGGATGAGGGCAAAGCCGCTTTCTTCCGGCTCCTCCGGAGCGGCAGCCGCGGGCCTTTCCCCCTGCTCCACACGCTTTTGGGCTTCCCGGTATTGCCTGAGGAACGTATCCCCGTCATAGGAATAGGCGGTTTGTTCCGGTTCCCCGCCGCCGGAGAAGGGGACACTGCCCGGGAACTGCTCTCGCTCCCTCCGGCGCTGTACGGCAGGCTGCAAAAAAAGAAGAAGTACCGGCAGCAGGGTCAAAATTACTTTCTTGAATTTCATATCGTGTCCCCCTTTCTGAAGTCCAGAATCCGCCGGCCTGCATTGACCGGCGGATCCATTCCGAAAGCGTTTTTCAGCTGATTTACTTAGCTCTTTCGAGTTACGGTTCCGTACGGATTTTCCTCACTCTAGGACGATTTTTCTTTACGAAAACGGGTTCTCTGCTTCCACGTCCAGGTTCTGCACACAGGTCAGAGCCTGTTCATAGCTGTCGAAAACTCCCATGACGGGATCATAGCTGTCCGGATGAATTCCAGGAAATCATCGTGGTAGCCCACTGTTTTCCAGACACGTCCTCCAGCTCTGTCACAGTCGTTGAGAGTATCCCGGCTAAAGATCAGTGTGACCATGTACTTCCCGTCATTACAGTCGTAGATCCTGGCGTCCCACTTCACGAATTTCGCTTTCACATTTTTTCTGTGTGTCCGACACGTTTTCCGTGCTGATCAGATGGGACTCTACCATGCCGGAACCCACTGTAGCATCAGTCATATTCAGCGACTGAAATTTCGCATTCCTGACGCTCTGATATTTTTGCCGCCAGGTTTTTCGCTGAAAATAATCGGAGGGTCTACCGTAACGCTTTCCGCCGCATTTTTGGCCGCTGGGTCAAAGCCAGTCTTGGAGGCTTGGCGTCCGGTCCGGCCCTGCCGCGTTTCTGCAGCTGAATTTGCTGCTGCAGCGCCTCCGCGGGTATTTCAACCGCCTTAAATCTTAGCTCATTCGCCTGAATCACATCCGCAAAGGCCTCGTTGTCTTCCTGTTTTTGCGCCGCAAAAGCCGGAAACCCCTATCATGGTGAGAAGCAGCAGGCAAGCCAGCACCGAAATCGACAGAACGCGCAGCTTTTGTTCTTCATAAAAATCCCCTAAACTTCAAACGCATAGGGTTTTAGAAAAAATTCTAAATACGATTGCCAGCGTACTGCAAAAAATACTCCTTTTGTTCCGTTTTCCTCTCAATTCAATCGCTCTTTGTTTGTAAAACCGTCAAAAGAGAGGATATGTTTTTGATTGGCTTTTTTTTGTGGTCGAACTGCTGCTAAATACATTGAGTCACATCCTTTTATCTAAATTTATAATACCATTGTGGTATATATTTGTCAACTATAATTATAATTTGTATTATTTATATAAAAATTTATTAAAATAGAAAGTATAAATCCATCCTCTCCTTTCGAGCTTTCCCCAAAAGCGCGCCCTGCGAAGCCCGATATGCTCCCTTGCGACCGACAGTCTTTCAAGCTGTCTCTCTCTTGGGGACATATCCTTCTGCAGGACGCGCTTTCTTTTTTGACGTTGTGATTCACCAGTTCTCTCCGCCGTTGACCAGCTCCTTCATAAAGGAAAAGCAGTAGGTTCCCCAGTAGCTGTAAAACCGGGATTCCCTCACGGCGTGCCGCTCTGAATTGATTGTAAAATGGCAGGTCTCATCGCGGCCCTTCACGGCGATATCCACCAACAGGTTGAACCCGTTCACGGAACCGAAATCAAAGGTCCTCCGCAGGTAGACGCTCTTGAAGTTCTCCACCAGTTTTTCAATGGTCTCCCCGGTCTGTAACGGTAACAAAGGTTCCCCAATGTGTTCCCGTCAAAGATCTTGATAGACTCCACCTCGCCTGCGTCCCCGCTGAAAATTCGTACCGGCCAAAAACCAAAGCAGGACAAGAATCAGCAGGATGGCAAGGGAAGAAAAACGCAGGGACCGGCGGATTTTTTTTGTTTCACAGCGGATTCCCCCTGTTGTTTCTTTTATAAAAGGATATCCCTTCTTTTCCCCGCAAGTCAAGTATCTGCCGTGGCCGTCAATTGCCGCTTAACGCCGGGTTCCTCCAAACTGCTTCCGGGAAACACAGTTTCCTTTTCTATTTTCTCGAATCGCCCCAATGACCAAAGGAAAACAGCCGGACGCCTCTTTGGGGCGGGAATTCCTGAAAAACCATTGACTTTTCTGCCGGCGCGGATATAATACAACGGGAAAACGAATTTAGGAAAATTTTTTCCTAAAAAGGAGGGCTGTCTGTGACAATTCGGGAAATCGCCGCTTTGGCGGGCGTTTCGGTTTCCACCGTATCAAAATCCTCAATAAGAAGGACGAGCACCTCAGCGCGGAAACCCGGGAACGAGTCTTGAAGCTGGTCAGGGAATACCACTACAGCCCCTATTCCGGCGTTCGCGCCGCAGTGCAGGCCCAGACAATGCTCCTGGGGGTGGCAGTCAACGGAACCGGCCCCCACGGCAGGCTGGATTCCATCACGAAATATGCCGCAGAACGGGGGATACTCCTGTGGTGACGGTTTCCGGCACGCCGGAGGAGGAGCTGCGGAATCTGAACGTCCTCAGGTCTCATCACGTGGACGGGATCCTTTGGGACAAGCTGGCCCAGTCCCTTCCTGCCTGCAGCGCGGCGCTGGAGGGGATCCCCGTGCGGAAAATGGCCTGCTGCGAGCCCCTTCCCCGGAAAACAGCTGTATCGATTATGCAGGGCTTGCCTATCAGGCGGCGGCATATCTGATTGCGCAAAAGCACAGAATATCCTCTGCGTGATCCCACAGGTATCGGGATATTCGGAACAGGCCTTTGTGCAGGGATACCGGCAGTGCCTGTTTGAGCATCAGGTTCCTTTTCCCCGGACAGGGTCTGTGTCTGCGGAAAGGCGGGCGCTTCCGTGAGGGAAGCGCTGTTGGAAAAAATACCGCCGCACTCTGTTTTTGATACAGAGCTGGCCGGCAGGGTTTATCGAAGCCTGTTCCCGGAAAAATCGGAGGATTCCAAAATACCTGTCGGTACTCAGCCTGAGCGATGGGGAAAAGAGCCCCTTTTTCCAGAGCTGTCCGTATTCCCCTGCCCTATGACGCTCTGGCGCGCCATGTCTGTGACAGGCTCACCGCGGATGTGGAGGGGCGGCGGGTTCCGGAAACCGTTTTTGCCGCAGAGGCGCATTTGAGTGGGAATACCAGTGTGGATATCCCGCTCACCATGCGGAACAAAAAATTGTGGTGGTGGGCCCCGTCAATATGGACACCGTCATCCCCCCTGAAAAAGTTCCCGCAGATGGGGGGAGACCACCCTGACGGAATCCAGGCTGATCGTGCCGGGAGGAAAGGGCTCAACCAGGCGGTGGGGGTTGCAAAGCTGGATGCCGAGGCCTATCTCATCGGCAAAGTGGGCAAGGACTATGAGGGCGGCAACCTATACGACTATCTCCAGACAAACGGTGTGAACACAGGCGGGGTTTCCCACCTCCCAAAGCGGCCACGGGTCACGCCTATGTCTACGATGCAGAAGGACGGGGAGAGCGGCATCGTGGTGGCCAAGGGCGCCAACGGCCTGCTCACCGCCCAGGGATATCCTGCAGAACGCGGCAGCCTTTGACAACGCCTCCTTCTGCCTGCTGCAGACAGAGGTGGGGCTGGACGCCGTGGAGGCAGCCGCAGGGCTGGCCTGTGAGGCGGGGCGTGAAGCTTCTGCTCAAGCGCTTCGGCCGTCTATGAGCTGAGGGATGAGCTGCTTCAAAAACTTTTATCTTCCTGCCCAACGAAAAAGGAAATCTCCTATTTTTTTGCCCTCCGGAGATGAGCTGCAAGGAAAAGGCCCGCTATTTTCTGGACCGGGGCGTCAAAACGTCATTCTGACCATGGGCCGCAGCGGCTGCTATTGGGACGACGGCATCCATCAAGTCCATTTCCCGGCCGCTCCCTTTGGAGGCGGTGGACACCACCGGAGCGGCGGACGCCTTTGCGGCAGCCCTTGCCGTCATGCTCTCCCAGAAAATGGATATGGAGACGGCGATCCGCAGCGCTACCTTGCCGCCGGATTTTCCACCGCCAAGCAGGGGTTCCCAATTCCCTTATCGACCGTTCCACCCTGGAATTTTATATGGGGAGGGAGTGCGGAGAAAGGAGAAACTTCCCCGGCGCATCCCGGACAATTCAAGAAATCAGCACACAGTGCGAATCAAGGAGTAAGGAGTTTTATAACATGAGTATTCCGAAGGATTATTTCGAACGGGTCTATTCCGGCTGGCTGGGGAAGATCATCGGCATCCGGCTGGGCGCGCCCATTGAAGCTGGAGCTACGAGCGCATCCGAACATCTACGGGGGAGGTAACCGGTTATCCCGTAAGCTACAAGAAATTTTGCGGCGGACGACGACAGCAACGGCCCCCTGTTTTTTATCCGGGCGCTGGAAGACTGCAAAGACCTTTCTGCGTTTTCCGCTTCCGACGTGGCAGACGCCCTGCTGAATTATGCGCCTTATGAGCATGGCTTTTTCTGGTGGGGAGGCTACGGCACCTCCACGGAGCACACCGCCTACCTGAATCTGAGAAACGGTATTCCCGCTCCCAGAAGCGGCAGCGTGGAACAGAACGGGGCCACCATGGCCGAGCAGATCGGCGGCCAGATTTTCATCGATCCCTGGGCCTGGTAGCCCCAGGGAAATCCGGAGCTGGCGGCAAAGCTGGCGGAGAAGCGCAGCAAGCGTCACTCATGGCGGAAACGGGGTGTACGGCGGCGTCTTTATCGCCTGCTGCATCAGCCTGGCCTTTGTGGAGCAGGATATTCCCACCATCCTTCGAAGCGCGCTCACTTATATCCCGGAGGACTGCGAATACGCACGGGTAGTAAAAGCGGTGCAGGCCTTCCATAAGGAACATCCGGAGGATTGGCGCGCCTGCTTCCAGTATCTGCACGATACTTTCGGTTACGACAAATATCCGGGCAACTGCCACATTATCCCCAACGCGGGTGTCATCATCCTGGCGCTGCTTTACGGAAACCACGATTTTTCCCGTACGCTCAACATCTGCAACATGTGCGGCTGGGATGGATTGCAACGTAGGAAACACCGGCTGCATCATGGGCGTGCTCTGCGGCCTGGAAGGAATCGACTTCGATAAGTGGCGTGCGCCCATCAATGATTTTCTGGCCTGTTCCAGCGTCATTCCCTCCCTCAACGCGGTGGATGTTCCCTTCGGCGCCAGCTATTTTGCCAAAATGGCTTACCGGCTCGCCGGGGAGGAGCTTCCGGTGGAATGGAAGGAAATCCTCACGGAAAAAAAATAGATTCCTGCCATTTCGAATATCCCGGCAGCACCATGCCATCCGCTGCCGCGGGGAAAGCGGCATGTACCGCATTCAGAACACGGAAGAGGAAGCGCGCAGCGGCAGGCGTTCCCATGAAGGTCACCGCCTGCAACAGCGAGGCGGGACAGGAAAATTTCTTTACAAACAGACCTATTACCGTCCTGAGGATTTCGACGATTCCCGGTATGATCCTTTTCTTCTCACCCCTTGTCTATCCCGGCCAGACCGTGCATCTCAGCGTCATGCCCTGCCCTGCGGAAACGGCATGACCTGCGACGTCAGATCTATGCGAAGAATGGGGCGACCGGCGAGCTGATCCGCGGGGAAAAGATTGTCTCCGGAGAGAAAAATGGTATGACCTCCCCTGCAGCTGCCGGACAATCTGGACGGTTATATCAGCGAGACCGGCGTTATCGTCAGCGGGAGTGGCGGGCGGCTTCGCCTCTTCCGACCTGACAGTCTACCTGGATGAGCTTTACTACGACGGCGCGCCCTGCTACCGCATCGATTTCTCCAAAACCGCAGTGGAGGATTGGGGACACCTGCATCTGGAAATCGCCCAGTTTGGAAAGCTCAAAGGGGCACAGCTACCTGGACGGCAGCTATCTCAGCCTCTCCTGCGGTGATTTTGCCGAGATGTACACGGGCGGTTATCACTGAAAGGATTACAGCCTCTCCTGCGTGCTGAAGCCGTTGACCGGAGAGGAGCACTTCCTCAACGTGCGGGTACAGGGGCGCCATGCGTTCCTATGCGGGAGGCTTTACCGCCAGAAGGCAGGCTCTGCCTGAAGAAGAACTGCAGCGGGTACCAGACGCTGTGTGAGACGGCGTTTCCATGGGAAGCCGGCAAGGAATATGCCCTTACCCTTACGGCGGAAGGAAACCGCATCGCCCGGCGGTGGACGGGAAAGAACTGCTCGCCTGCACCGATGAAGAGTCACCGTATCTCACCGGCAGCGTGGGCATGTCCGTGACAGACGGCAGCCACTGCCTGTACCGGGATCTCGCAGTCTGCGGGAAGGAGTGAGAAGGATGAAGAGAATTCTGATTATCGGCAGCATGAATATGGATTTTGTCTTTCAGGTGCACCACATGCCCGCCGTGGGAGAAACCGTGCTCACCGGCGACCTTACCTTTATTCCCGGGGCAAGGGAGCAAACCAGGCCTATGCAGCCGGAAAGCTGGGCGGAAATGTGGCGATGCTTGGAGCCGTGGGAGATGACGAACACGGACGCAGCCTGTGTGATAACCTTGCCTCTGTAGGGGTGGATGTCTCCCCAAATCCGCAGGGTACAGGGCGTCAGCACAGGGGTGGCCTTTATCGGCGTCAACGCGGAAGGAAACAACAGCATCATTGTAGTCCAGGAGCGAACCGCTGCGTGGACCAGGCATATCTGGAGGGAAAACCACAGTTTGCTGGAGGCCTGCGACATTGTGGTCATGCAGCTGGAAATCCCTCTGGATTCCGTGATGTATGCGGCCAAGGAGGCAAAGCGTCTCGGGAAGACCGTAATCCTGACCCGGCCCCGCTGTGCGCGCTTCCCGAAGAGCTGTATCAAAAATGTGGACATCGTAAAACCCAATGAGGTGGAGCTGGGCGAGCTGCTAGGCGACCCGGAGGCCCACCGGCGCCTGGAGGAATCCTGCAAAAAGGCTGCTGGATTTGGGCGCCAAAAACGTCATCGTCACCCTGGGCGGGGAGGGCTGCTGCCTTTGCAGAGAAGACGGGCAGTGCAAAAGATTCTATGCGGACAAAACCGTAAAGGTGGTGGACACTACCGCCGCGGGCGACAGCTTCACAGCGGCCATAGCCTTGGCGCTGGCCGAGGACCGGTCCCTGGAGGAGGCTGTGGAATTCGCCACCAAGGTTTCCAATATTGTAGTGACCCGGAAAGGGGCGCAGACCTCCATCCCTTCCCGGGATGAGGTGAAGTGAAATACTTGTCTGCACTGGTTCTTACAGAATAAATCAAACTATCAATAAAAATTTAAAATATTTTCCAAAAAAAGTATTGCCTCATTCCGCTGTTTGGGTTATGATAGGAAAAGAATGTATACTGATTAAGTATACTTTAATTTAAAAATGAGGTGATCCTTCGTGAATGTCATGGAAGCCCTTGCGGGCAGAACAAGTGTAAGGCACTATAAGTCTCAGCCGGTTGAAGCGGAAAAGAGAGAACAGGTGGCCAATGCTTTCCGTCTGGCCCCATCGGCCAGAAAACCTGCAGAACTGGAAGCTGCTCTGGGTGGAGGGCCCCGAACGCAAGGCAAAGCTGCGGCAGGCTTCCGCCGGAAAATCCGCCATGCTGGAGGAGGCGCCTGCAGTCCTGGTGGCAGTGGGGTACAGCCAGGATGTAATGACCAACAGCCACCGGGTGGATACTACCGACATATCCATCGCCATGAGCTACGCCATCCTGGAAGCCTACGAGCTGGGCCTGGGGGGACCTGCTGGATGGCAAGCTACAGTGAAGAGGAAGTAAAAAAAGCGCTTGGCCTGCCGGAGGGGATCAGCGTTGTGGCGATCTCCCCTATCGGCTATCCGGCGGAAGAAAAAGACCGTGAGGCCCAGAAAGCCGCTGAAGGAAGTATTCCAGGTACTTTAAGCGGAAGAATCAAGGTTCGCGGATGAGTGCGGAAGGACAGGCCGCCCCTTTCTACAGGGGCGGCCTGTCCCATGTTTTGCCTGAAATCCACAGATACCGGCGCAACAGCAGCCCAGAAAGGCAATCCGAATTTTTACACAAAAACAGCGCGTTATCAGGAAAAATTCCCCTTATCTGAAGCCTTGCGCTTTCCTTTGCTTTTGTGTAATATGGTGGTGTTTCTCGATTCGCAATCTCGCCTGGAAAGGGGCTTTTATGACAAAGGATATGACCTCCGGCTCTCCCATGAAGCATGTGCTGAGCTTTACCATCCCGCTGATCTTTGGAAACCTGTTTCAGCAGTTTTACTCTATGGTGGATACGATCATCGTAGGCCGCCTGCTGGGTACAGGCCCACTGGCTGCGGTGGGTTCCACCGGATCCATTAATTTTTTATCATCGGTTTCTGCCTGGGCATCTGTTCCGGCTTTTCCATTCCGGTGGCACAGCGCTTCGGCTCGAAGGATTTTCCGACCTGAAGCGTTTTGTGGGGAATATTATCTGGCTTTCCGCCGCCTTTTCCGTGCTCATGACCCTGCTCACGGTTGCGCTGTGCCGCCCCATTCTGAATGGATGTCCACCCCGGCCGGATATCATCAACGATGCCTACAGCTACATTGTGGTCATCTTCTGGGGATTCCTTTTATTGTTTTCTATAATGTCCTGGCCGGGCTGCTGCGGGCAGTGGGGGGACAGCCGTACGCCGGTGTTTTTTTCTGGTGGCCGCTTCGCTGCTCAACATCGGCTTGGATTTTCTGCTGGTGCTGGTCATCCCCATGGGCGTGGCGGGGGCCGCCTGGGCCACGGTGATCTCCCAGGCGGTTTCAGGGCTGGGCTGTTTCCTCTTCATCCTGAAAAAAATGCCCCTGCTGCACGTGGGACGGGAGGACTTGAAGCCCAGGCCCCGGTACATGAAGCGGCTGTGCGGTATGGGGCTTCCCATGGGGCTGCAGACCTCCATTACTGCGGTGGGAAACGTGATTCTGCAGGCCTCTGTCAACGGCCTTGGGCTCTGTGGCGGTGGCTTCAGTGACGGCTGCCAGTAAACTTTCCTCCTTCTTTTCCACCGCAACGGATTCCTTGGGGGTCACTATGTCCACCTACGCCGGGCAGAATATCGGCGCCGGCAAGCCGGAACGTATTGGGAAGGGCCTAAAAGCCGGTATGTTCATCGGCAGCATCTATTCCGTTCTGGCGCTGGGCATTACGCTTCTTTTCGGAAAATCACTGGTGCATCTGTTTGTGGAAGGGAGCCAAGAAGTCATTATCAATCAGGCCTACCAGTACATGCTGGTAAACGCCTTGTTTTTATCCCCTGACCGGCGTCAATGCAATCCGGCTTTTGATTCAGGGTATGGGCTACAGCAAACTGGCCATGTTCGCCGGTGTGTTTGAAATGGTGGCCAGAGGTGTTACCGGTTTGGTTCTGGTACCGGCATTTGGTTTTATCGCTGCCTGCTTTGCCAGCCCGATTGCCTGGATCATGGCGGATTCATTCCCTGATCCTCGCCTACCGCAGGGTGATGAAACAAGTGCGCCGTTGGGGAAAGTGACGGCACTGCAGGCAGTCACGGAACAATTCAAGCCGGATGGCTTGGCTTTTACCTGGAAATAAATAATTGGTTGGGGAAAGGATGGGCGCGATATGCTGCGAGAGTATGCTTTCAATGAAGTGGGGGAGCCTGAGGTACACGGCCGTACAAACGGCTGTCTGAACCCTCTGACGCTGTTCTGGACTGCATCAGGCTTTGAAGTCAATGTCACAGGCTCTGAGCTGTGGATGGAAGTGGAGGGAGACTACAGCGTTCAGGAGCCTTGGATCAGCACAAGGATCAACGGCGCCTGGGTCAGCCGTCAGATGGTGAACCGGGGAAGGCAATGGATTTGCCTGTTCCGGGGAAGAAATCCCAAAACAGTGAAAAATGTCCGGATTCTCAAGGATATGCAGGCCATGTCCGAGGACCCGGACCATCTGCTCCAGGTACTTGCGCTTCGCACGAACGGTGCGTTCCTGCCGGTACCGGAAAAGGCGCTGCGGCTGGAATTTATCGGGGACAGCATCACCTCCGGCGAAGGGGCTATCGGAGCCCGGGAAGAAGAGGATTGGGTTGCCATGCTGTTCTCTGCGGAGAACGACTACGCCGTGATGACGGGCGACAGGATGGATGCAGATGTCCGCCTTCTCTCTCAAAGCGGCTGGGGCGTCTTGACCGCCTGGGACAATACCCCCCACGGAGCGTTCCCTTCCTGCTATGAGGAGGTGTGCGGTCTGTTGTCCGGCCAGCGGAATGCAGACCTGGGAGCACACCAAGTCAATGACTTTGAGCCTGGCAGCCCCATGCGGTCATCATAAATCTGGGTACAAACGACTGCGGCGCCTTTCCTCCCCCCGGAGTGGAGGGACGAGGCTTCAGGAGAGACCCCAGCAGCGCCGCCTGGAAGACGGCAGCTTTTGCCCAGAGGACCTGCGGCGTTTTCAGCTGGCGGTCATCGCCTTTTGCGGAAGCTGCGCCTAAAAATCCGGACTCTTACTTGCTGTGGGTCTGCGGGATGCTTGGCAACGAGCTCTGTCCGGCTATTTCCGAAGCAGTGGAGGAATACTGCCAAGAGTCGGGGAGACCGCAGGGCCTCCTTCTTTGAGCTGACAGATGCTGTGGATCTCCGCGGAGCACGCAATCATCCCGGACGGGGCGCCCACGAGCTGGCTGCCCGGGAACTGGCAGAAAAAGCTGACCCAGCTTTTTGTCCTGAGGCGTCTTTCCTCCGGGAATTCCGGAAAGAAAGCCTTAAACTCTCTCGGATAACTGACAAAAACACATCCAGTTTATGACAGAAATACCGCCTGATTTTCGTTATAATGAAGAAAAACGAAAGCTGGGAAGGACTATGACCGTACGGGAAAAAGACCGAGAAATTAATTTCTTTTGAAGATTGCTACACGGCGCACCGCATCACCCCCGACACCTGGATGGTAAAGACCAAAACCGACGATATGCCGTTCAGCTGCGACTGCTATTTGCTGGAAGGAAGTCATTGGGCCCTGGCCATCGACTCCGGCATGCAGCTGCCGGATATTGCAGAATATATGTCTCTTCTGACAGACAAGCCCATTCTCGGAGGTGCTCAATACCCACAGCCACTTCGATCACACCGGAGGAAAACGGCTATTTTGATAAGGTATTCCTGCATCCGTTGGCGGAACAGGGGGCAAAAACACCTTTTGGAAACGCCCAGGGCTATAAAACGGATTATGAGGTGACGCCGGTGGAGGAAGCGCTCCTTGCTGGAGCTTGGAGACCGCACTCTGGAAATTTATGAGATCGGCGCTCATGACCCGTCCAGCATCGCAATTTTGACAGAAGCAGGGGGATTCTTTTTCAATCGGGGATGAGGTGGAAAGCGGCTGGTGTATGTGGGTTTCTATAATGGCCGGAAGCCGGGACAAACCATTGAGCGCCACTATCAGGACCTTTTTGAAGCTGAAAAAGCTGTATGACGAGGACGCCTTCCAGATGATCTGTCCGGCACACCACGGCGCTCCTCTGAGCAAGGAATCGCTGCTGGATTTCCCCTGAAATGCGACGAGCTCATCCTGGCAGGCGAAGAGGCTGCCCCCTAATGTGCCTAAGAAATGCGCCTTCCTCCCATGGCCGGAGGCAAGAGTGATGATCTACCGTACTGCCCACATCTGCTACCGAGTGGATGGGATTCTGGGGAAAAGAAGCCAAGCGAGAATCTAAAATTTAAGAGGGTTGAAATTATGAAGAAAAAGCAAGTTTCTGAAGAAATCACTTGCGACGCTCCTTGCACTCATGCTCGTCGTCGCAATGATTCCTGTCGGTGCTGCGGCTGTCACGGTTGGGGATGGTACCATCGTCAGCCCTGGAGGCAGATGCCGGAAGTGACAGGATCCGGTAAAGCGTATACCGACACGCTGCCTTATACAGCGGAGCCAGACGGGGATGGGTATTCGGACGTTATCGTAGTCGCTTTGGATGCCCGCAGTCAGGTTATGACGCCGTTGTCTCCACCGTGGACGGCGCCAGGAGTTTGTCCTCGCGGAAGATGGGCCCGTCAGGCAGTGATCTCTATGGGATTTGCCGCAGACACCACGGTCACCTTTCTACGCCGTGAAGCTGATACCTTCAATGGGGCGGATCTGGAAGGGCGCGACAAAGAGCGCGGCCTATACCGAAAGGTCGTTTCCACCCCCGCCAGCAACGACACTTCCGTGAAGGAAGCGAAAATCGGTGAAATCGAAGCGTGTTGTGGACAACACAGCAAAGACCATCACTTTTGTGCTGCCCTGGAGTGCTACTTTAGTGAGCAGACTGCTAACGTGGTCATGAACGCGGTTGTCCTGAACCCGGGGACTGGCGGAAGAAATAGCTCCTGTTACAGTTAACAATATCACCGTTGGCGAAGACAAAACCTTCCGGCTGTCGCCCAGAGCGGCGCGAGCCAGGTGTACACCATCATCACCTCCTATACCGAGGGCCTGAAGACGCTGTCCATCGGCGGCGTGGCCGCGGTGCTGGGTACAGATGAGGATGATCCAGATACCTACGAAAAATATGTAGTTACCCCTGCCCGCAGGCACCGACCTGACGAAGAGCTTCCCCTGGTGTTCACCACCGGAACAGCGATTTCCAAAGCAGTGTTGGGGTGACCTCGGCGAAGTGAAGAGCAGCGACTCCTATACCTTTTACTAAGGACAAAGAGTATAAGATGGCCCTGACCAACAAGGCTGGAGTAGATCAGCCCGACAGTGAGCAGGCTGAGATCGTGGTAAAGGTTGCCGACAGCAGCGACACCAAGATCACCGCAGCTGAAGGCGCTGCCGATGGCTACACCGAGACCGGCGTGATCGACGGCAAAACATTTCCATTGTCATGCCCAAGGGCACCGATCTGGAAGGATGTAGATGTCACCTGACTGCCGTTGCCGCTCCACCATCACTGTGGTAGGCATCGATGGTGGAAGCTTTGAGCCTCAGGCAGACCCGACCAAGTACATCGGCGACGAAAACTGCGATTTCAGCAAGCCCCTGCAGCTGAAGCGTAACCGCTGCCGACGAAACGACGGTGGATTATTACACTCTGAACGTAACGGTTGCGGGCGTGGTCAATCAAGACCCTGCCATCACCTCCGCAAAGGTCACCTTTGATGACGACCAGGAAAGTACTGCTTCCATCAAGGATAAGACCATTACCTTTACGGTTCCCTATTCCACTCCTGCTGACATTAGTGCAGCAAACCCCGAGTTTACCTGTGCAAAGACTCCTGCAACCAAGGTGGAATCGACTATCACAGCTTGTTCGAAGGAACCCACAGCGTCACGGCAACCTCCGATACAGCCGGAGACAAGGTGACCTATACGGTCGTCTTTAAGAAGGCCAAGGCCGAAACAGGCAAAGACCCCTGAGCAGCCTGTTGTCACCACAGCGGAGACCGTCAAGGATGTTACAGCTGAGAACACCTATAAGGCTACCATCAGCGGGACTAAAATTACAGGCACGCTTCCCTACGCGGTATACAGCAATGACGATCAGGAGCTAGTTGCACAGTTCGAGCTTCCCAAGGGTGCAAAGTTCTACAACACCGATGAAGCTGGCGATGCAGGCAATATCTTCAACGAGCTAGAAAGCGGGTTTAATGCGAAGAAACAGAAACCCCCAAAGATAACGCAAGCATCGTAGTAGGAGCTCTGAAGGATGACGCGGATGAAAAAATCCCTACTATTATGTGGTAGCTGACGAGACTGCCGCAGTTCTAATCGACGAAGCATTAAAAAAGGCGATGTTGGGGTTGATGACCTTTGAGCGCAGCACCCTACAAAATGCCATGTGACCCTGTACACTCTCACCGTGAAGTCTGAAGAAGCCAGCAAAGAGGCTCTTCTGAAGACCTTTTTACCGATGAGAAAAAAGAACATCACCTCTTCTGTTTCCGCCACAGCTCTCAAGCTGACTGTACCGGCTTCCTATGATGATGGAAATGCTTTCAAGGTAATCTACACCGCTTCTACTGGAGCAACGGTCAAGGCTCTGTATACCGACGGCGAAGTAGAACTTACCGAAGACACCGAGTTTAAGATTATCGACGGTGCACTTAATGTTGTTTCGGAAGGTAACAAGCCGGTTACCAAAATTAAGGTAGAGAGCGAAGCTCGGGTTGACAGCGCTCCTTATGCTACTACCCAATACACCGTTTCCGTAACCGTAAGCGATCCGGAGACAGGCGCACTGATCACCGCCCTGAAGGCAAACAAGACCGCTGCCACAATCAGCGGCAAGAATATCAATGTGACCATGCCCTTCGGCACTGATCTCAGCAAGGTTACCATGGATTACACTGCTTCCAAGATGGCAACTGTGGAAATCGATCCGGAAGCCACCGAGGAAGACGAAGTTGAGTACTACGACCTGACAGATGGCGCAAAGATCACAGTTACTTCTGAAGATGAAGACACCGTCAACGTCTACACGCTGACCGCCAAGGTTGCTGACCAGTTCAGCGACGTGAAGGAAGGCGCCTGGTACTATGACTATGTGACCGAGGCCGCAGCAGCAGGAATCGTCAACGGCAAGGGCAACGGGATCTTTGATCCGGAAGCGCAACATCACCCGCGGTGACTTCGCACTGATGACTGTACGGATGCTGGGCGTCGATGTAAGCGGCTATACCACCGCCCGTTCTCCGATGTGAAGGCCAGCGATTATTACATGAAGGCTATTGCCTACTGTGCTGAGAAGGAGAATCATCGGCGGCACGGGAGACGGCAAATTTGAGCCTGAAAAGAACATCCTCCGCGAGGAGGCCGCTAAGATCATCGCCATTGCCCTGAACCTCGATGGCACCACAACCGAGAAGTTCAAGGACGATGCGAAGATCCAGAACTGGGCGAAGGGATATGTAGATGCCTGCAAGGCTGCCGGAATCTTTGGCGGCGACGAGAAGGGCAACTTCAACCCGAAGAGTCCCATCACCAGAGCCGAGACCGCTAAGATCATGGTCGTGGCAATGGGCAAATAAGGTTTCAACTCACCTAAATTTTATGATTACCCCATATGGCGGGGGGACGGAGCAATCCGTCCCTTCGTCTTTGGGGTAATTTTATATTATTTAAGAGGAATGGAATACCTGTTCTATGCCCTTTTCCGTTTATTCGGGCAGCCCTTCCATAGAATAAGATGTAGTTTTCTAGCAGTCTCATTGCGCATTGTTTCCCCATCCCGGTTCTCACAGCAAACCGTGAAACCTGCACTCAACCGGAAGTTTTTCCATAACGGAAAGCCCCAAAAAACGAAAAGGGGCGGATTTCTCCGCCCCCCGCTCTATGGGGGGTAATCATAAAATTTAGGTGAGTTGAAACCTTATTTATTCATGGAGATAACCATGACTTTCGCTGTCTCAGCTCTCGTAATCGGATTGCCGGGCAGGAAGTTCCCGTTGTCTCCACCGAAGATACCAGCTTCTTTGCAGGCGTAGACATATCCCTTCGCCCAGTTCTGGATCTTCGCATCGTCCTTGAACTTCTCGGTTGTGGTGCCGGTAAGTTCCTTGGCAACGGCGATCATCTTAGCAGCCTCTTCACGGGTGATGGAATCACCGGCAGGAAGTTGCCCTTGCCGTCGCCGCCAACGATTCCGTTTTCAGCGCAGTAGGCGATAGCGCCCAGCGCGTAGTCATCATGCCTTTACGTCATTGAAGGGGGGTGTTGGTATAGCCGCTCACATCGACGCCCAGCATTCTGGTGAGCATCAGTGCGAAATCACGGCGGGACACAGCGCCTTCGGGATCGAATCTGCTGTTTTTCTTTACCGTTGACAATTCCTGCCTTCGCCGCTGCCCTGACATAGTCATAGTACCATGCATCCTCAGGCACGTCCACAAACTTGGAAGCTACTGTCGCCTTCCAGGGTGTATACATTCGTGGTGTTTCCGTCTTCGGAAACTACTTTGATAGACAAGGGCAGAGGTTAACACAAATCGGTCAACTGGATTGGTGCATAAGCGGTTCCGTTCCGCCGTAGGTGATTTTTGCCAATTTGGAAGCTTCTAGGGTGAGTTTCTGACTGCCCAGGTTGGTACCATAGGGCAGAGTCACACTGACGGTCTTACCGCTGATGATTGCGTTAACATTTTTGCCTTCAACGCTAGGTCATTTCCGCGCCCTTCTCTGCATCGGCTACCTTTACTTCCTTGATCTTATAATCCTTAGTAGTTGTTCCATCTTCAGCAACAACCTGCAGATAGGCATTATCGTTCAAATTCAAGTCTTTCCATCGGTGTAATAGACCTTTACTTTGTTATTATCCGAAGCATCTTTCTTAATTTGGAAATCGGGGTTGCTAGTAAAACCAGGCTGCTGCAGAACCAATTTTCCTGTAGTCGCATTGTAAGTCTTCAACCCAGAAGAATATACCGGATAGTAAGGTGAAGAATACAATTTCAACGTAGCACCATCGGAGACTGTAAAGTCAAAGAAAAATGTCTTCCCATCAACATAGCTGTAAGGCACGGTCAGAGTAATATCTTCGCCGCTGATAGAAGCAGTAACCTTTCCATCGTCTGCGAGAGAGGTCAGGCGGGCTACCGGTACTGCTTTAGTAACGTTGAACTTGTACTCTGTATAGTTCGTACGATACATGTTCTTGATCTGGCTATACTTCTTGCCTGCTAAAGTGTTGTTTGCCAATATCGGTGGCCAGCTTTTCATCCGCAACAAAAATAGGTCTTTGCTGTATCAATCGCTGTACCAGCAGCGCCGGTCTTTGTATTATAGGCACTCACTACATCAGGAGTCGTGTCATCGTCATTGTCCACAACATACAGCTTTGCGCCCTCGGAAAGGGGTGAACTGGCCGTACAGAGCGGGAACAGTTGTAGGCAGAGTTACCTTGAACTCATTTCCGGAAACAGTAACATTAAAGTTCTTGTTGTTGTTGTTGTAATCCTTCAGGTTGATGTTGTCAGCGGTGCTGAGAACAAAATCGCTGATGGACTTTCCGGTCTGGGCAGTGTTCCGCACATACTTGACTGTGTAGGCAATCTTATCGCCAGCGTCGGAAGTGACGGTAACGCTGCTTCCATCTTTAAAGGTCGCAGTTGTCAGTACAGTATCATCAAGTTTGGTAAGCGCGGTCTTGCCAAAGGTATATTCCCCCACTCTGAATATCTGTATCGAGAGTGGAATGAGGCAGGTTAAAGGTAATGGTCTTCGCTGCCTGATCGATGGAGGCTGTGTAGCTGGCCTCGTTCTCTGTGTCCTTATTCAGAGTAAGCTTCGCAGAAGTTACCTGAGGATTCTTGTTGGCTTCGGCTGCCTTGGTAACGGTAAGCGTATAATACTTTATCGTTTTGGTATCAGCAGCGGTGACGCTTCAGGCGGACAGGTGCGGTGTAGGAGGTGAGTGTAAGTGTAGCTTTGCCGTCTGTGCTAAAATCTACAGCAGCTAAAACAGGTGATGTTGCTTCAATAGTGGGCTCATCTGTATTGCCTGTAAAGGCCTTAGGGCCGACAAAGTCCAGCTTCACATTTTGCTGAGATCGCTGTTTGCAGGAACCTCAACAGTAAGAGCTTCGCCGTTCACGGTTCCTTCTACCGGCAAAACGTCGGTGCTAGAAGAATCTTTTCGCGGTGGCGGTGAATCCTGTGATAGCGGTATCGGTATCTGCACGCTTCATGACCAGCGTGTATGCTCTTTTGCCGTCAGTGTTGGTAATCTCAAACTTCTGTCCGGTGGTAGTTGCATCCAGCAAACCGGCAAAGTCGAATTCCTCGCCGTTCTTGATTTCGTTAATGTCAAGAGTAGCCTTGTTGTAGTTGGAACCAACCTCAAAGGTGGGGAACCAGATTCAGTTTGTTGTTGGTATCCTTAGCAAGGTCGGCAGGAATTGTGAATTCAATGGTGCCTGTCTCATAGCCCTTGTTGGGATCGGCGGCATTCTTCAGGAACACACCCCTTGTAATCACCAATGGAGATGGAGGGGTCAGGCCTTCCTCTTCCACGGCAGTTACGGTATAGGTGATGTCCTTGCTGTCGTCCTGAGGCTGAACCGTGATCTTTGCTTCCACAGCCTTTACCTTATTAGTGCCGACAGTCAAATCAGCAGGCATAGCAGGCGCGCTCTTTGACACCATTAAATGTAATGGTAGGTGCAACAGTGGTGTTTTTCTCCTTGTAGCCAAAAGGCAGTGTAAACTTAATGGTGGTCTGTCTCGTTGACAACGCCTGTGTAGTTGCCGATTTTAGCTTCCTTCACGGAAACGTCGCTGGCGGCGGCCTCTCACAGACCAGGTCAGGGGTGTAGTGCTTACATCTCTTCCGCTGCCATTGACAACCCAGAATTTCCACGGGCGCGGGCGCACCGTCTTTTTCCCACAGCGTGATGCTGGGGTTAGCATTGGCTACTGTGTTGCTGTTGTTGTCAATGTAGGAAACTTTCTCTCGTCAGTGTTGGTGATTTCAAATGTCACTTCAGGCGTAGCCCCGTAGTTAAACTCCGCGGCCCAGCCACCTGCTGTTTTCGTCAGTACCGTCCACTACAGGCGTAAAGCCAGAAGCGGGAATCATAATCCGCCGCAGCAGCGCTCATCGGAATCATTGCGACGACGAGCATGAGTGCAAGGAGCGTCGCAAGTGATTTCTTCAGAAACTTGCTTTTCTTCATAATTTCAACCCTCTTAAATTTTAGATTCTCACGCGGCTTCTTTTCCACGCGAGTTGAAGTTATCTATATTCTCCTGCGCGCTATCTCCTTCTTCGCTTCCTTCCTTTGTTCCAGAGAAGATAAAAAACAGGAGAGAACGCGCCTGCTCGGCTGCGCTCTCTCCTCTATTCCATATGTTTTGCTAAATTTTATCTATCATTTAACGCCGATGGAATCCGCGATCTGCAGAATTTCCTTGGCCTGTTTTTCATCCTTGGTATCACAGCGGAGGAACAGACCTTTTGTAGAGATATGTTTCAGCAGATTTTCCACGCCATTGGGATCGGATTCCAGCAGGATCAGGCTTTTCCCAGCCCGCTGAATCTTTTCATAATACTCGCGTCCAGTGTTTCCAGAGAAAGCAGATGATCCAGATGCACCAGTTCCCCGGACCGTCCCAATGATAGATGGAGCGTTCCAGATAGGAAAAGATGATAACGCAGTTCCGGCAGCACGAATTCCTCAAACATGTCAGGGGGAGATCATGGCCGAAAAAGTCGCACTGCAGCGGATAATAAGGCTTCTCCGAATAAATGGGCATCCAGGGGAGGTCATTGCCCCCTGTTCCTGAAAACAGTCTTTGGGATTGATGCAGGAAAAAAAGTTTTCCAAAGGGCAACAGTTTCTCTACAAACGCTTTGATCTCCTCCGGATATTCATACAGGTCGATCAAAAAGATTCTGGAGTTCCCCGCAGAGCGGCAACCACGTCATAGGTCCCGCCGATATCTGTGATGGAGGTGTATAAAACTTTCCCTTTCCCGCCTGCAGAAGGGCGTTGGAATACTCCTCCACTAAGCGGTTTACATAGCAGACTGCTGATTCAGTACGGGCTCCGGCGGATTTTCCCAATCCTGAATAAAAAACGGTTCGTTTTTCAAACCACGGTAAATTCCGACCACTTATTGTGGTACCCTCCGATGCAGGCGGTAAGGCAGCCCGGACCAAAATTGGTAAATACCGAGGGGATGGCGTCACCCAGCAACAAGGTGTCTTCCTAGGCCCTGCTGTTCCCAACGGACTCCTCAGGGAATATCCTCCCACATCTGTTTTAAATCCCGGGCTTTTCCCGGGGCGGAGTTCTGCTTTCGGCGCGGTAAGATACAGGCAGCACCTGCCGTACGCTTCCTGATGCCAAAAGGCTTCATGCTGTCTTTGCTTTCCTCTGTGATCATCAATTCGTTTTCCTTTCTTCCCAACAGCCAATACGCCGTTTTTATATTGAAAAATCATACGAAATGCCTGATGTGCTGTCTTGCATTTTTTATGTTCTTTGGAAAAAAGCTGCCCAGTTCCATGCCGGATATGCTCCACTTATCGGAGATTTTCCTCCAGTTCCGATTGGCTGCCTGTAAGAGGGCTCAGCGCCGCGTCTCCATCCTGCCAATCCACCCCGGTACAACGGCTCCAATGGGGTCGCTGTCAGTGAAGTGGAATCTGTAATATTCGGTGATTTCGCTTTGCTCATCAGCAGCTCGCCATGCTCTCAGCAGTGAGGACGGTGTCATCATCGTTCCACAGACCTCCTCCGGTTGAAGCACCCTTTCCTCCGACGGGTCAAATCCACCCAACATAGAGCGGTGAATACCGGAACCGAAGGAATAGGTGAAATAGAGTTCATACTCTCCATCCTCATTCAAATCGGCCAAGGCCATACTGGTGACGCCCAACCGCCGAAACCTGTTCCAGGGGAGGATCTTATCCTGCCATAACAGGAAGGAGTCACAGGTGTCCTCATATTTGAAGACCTGAAAAGACGAATGGTCCCTCACAAATCCGGAGTGATGTTCCGGCAGCTGCGGCCGCCCGCTGCCCCTTATAACCGTTGTTTTCTGCCAGAAAAGCTTCCACCCCATCCTGGGTTCCAAGCAAAGGGAGAGGGGAGACTGTACGAGCACCAGGAAGGCTCTTCCCAGTGCTGCAGGCAGAAAACACAGCAGCACTGTCGATAAAAGCATCACAGCCATTCGTTTCATGATGGTAACCTCCTTGTCTTTCCACACCTGTTTCATTTAAAAAATAAAGATCCGACGAAAAAAGGTGTGCCTGAAAAAGGCACACCTTTTACTTATTTAGATTCCCAGAAGGCCGGGCACCGCCGCTCATTTTTCAATGACAGCTTCGCTCTCTCAGCACGGGTGGAACCCTTGCCGGAGAGATAAATTTTATTTTCGGCTCCGTACCGGAGGGCCGCACAATGAGCTTACAGCCATTTTCCAGCCGGTATTCCAGGACGTTTGATTTCGGCAGGGTGATGGTTCGCTTCCCTGTACCATAAGAGACAGACTCGCTTAATCGCTGCGTCCCACGACCTTGGCGCCGCGATTTCGGCAGGCGGATTTTTCCGCAGGGTGTCCATGATGGTATTCATGGTTTTCATGCCGTCTTCCCTTCAAAGCCGAAGTTGCACAGATCGTTCTTATAATAGCCGTATTTTGCATACAGGGCGTTCATGGCGTCCACCAGGGTCATACCCTTTTCCTTGTAATAGGATGCCATTTCGCAGATGAGCATGCTGCCGTCCACAGCGTCCTTATCGCGGACATCCGCCGGAGAGGTAGCCATAACTCTCCCTCAAAGCCCAGGAGGTAACGCTCCTCGCAGCCCCCCGCTTCCAATTCGTCGGCGATGATGTCGCCGATGTACTTAAAGCCCGTCAGGCAGCGGCGCATCTCCACGCCGTAGTGCTGGGCGATGGGGTCCACCATGTCCGTGGAGACGATGGTGGTCACCGCCACAGGATTGGGCGGGCAGCTTGCCCTGCTCCTTTGACCCGGGCGATGAAGTCCAGCAGCAAAATGCCCACCTCCGTTGCCCGTCATCAGCTTGAACTCCCCGTTCTGGTTGACTGCGATCCCCACACGGTCGCTGTCCGGGTCGGTGGCCAGCAGCAGGTCCGGCTGGACCTTCTCGCACAGCTCCAGGCCCCTTCTGCAAGCCTCCCGCGGAACTCGGGGTTGGGATAAGGGGCAGGTGGGGGAATTGCCGTCCGGCTCACTCCTGTTCCGGAACTACGGTCACATCCTTGACCCCGATGCGGTCCAGGATTCTTGTGCACGCACATCTTTCCCGCTGCCGTTTAAGGGGGTGTACACCAGCTTCAGGTTGCCTGCGTTGCCGGTCAGGCTCTCCTTTGTAGACATCCTCCAGGAAGCGCTAACCGTTTCTTCCCCAATGTATATTCGATCAGTCCCCGGCTCGATTCCCTCCTGAAAGTCCAGCTTCCTGACATCTGCAAAAATATCCAGGGAATTGATTTCGGCCATCACGCCGTCCGCCATCTCCGGTAACCTGGCAGCCGTCGCTGCCGTAGGCCTTGTAGCCATTATATTTGGCGGGATTATGGCTGGCGGTCACGCAGATACCCGCATCGCATTTTAAATGCCGGACCGCGTAGGAGAGAGCGGGAGGGGCATCAGCTGGGGATAAAGGTAAGCCTTGATGCCGTTAGCGGCCAGCACCGCGGCGGACTCCTTGGCGAACAGCACGCCCTTATTGCGGCTGTCATGTGCAATGGCCACGGACTGGGGCTTGCCCTTCTGCGTGCTTAAGCAGGTAGTTGGCAAGGCCCTGGGTGGCCTTAGCGCACGGTGTAGACGTTCATGCGATTGGTGCCCGCGCCGATCACGCCCGAAGGCCCTCCGGTGCCAAATTCGAGATCACGGTAAAACCTGTCGTTGATCTCTTCCGGCCTGATCCTGACAGCAAAGGAGCTCCTCTGTGAATCCTGGTCGTCCAGCGGCTCCTGAGCCATCTTTTCATATTCCGTCATACTGAATCGTCCCTTTCTATAAATAGGGCCCAAATAGCCTTCCCGGGCAATCATGCTTAAATTTCTTATACCCCTTAGATTACCATTTTTCGGCGGTCCGTGTCAACTCGAAAGACGTCGTTTCTTTAGGGCAGCGTCACCACATTTGTCACAATTCCCTGCTCTGTCAAATCAAGGGTGCCATAGGTTGCCTGCCATCCGCTTAAAGAGCCCGGATTCATCAGATACAGCCCGTCCTCATAATCGGTAAAGGCGTTATGCGTGTGGCCGTACAGCAGCACTTGTGCTTTTCTTTCCCTGGCGGCGCAGACAATATTGTACTCTCCCGATTTTACCCCCATAAAGATGGCCGTGGGTAAAAAAGATTTTTACCCCAGGGCAGTATACTCCCCTGTAACAGGAGTGCTGGATCCCCAATCGCAATTGCCGCGCACCTGCAGGAACATCTTTTCCGGAAACTGCAGCTTCGTCCGGTCAGCTTCCGTTTCACCATCTCCCAAATGGATGACAATTTCCGCCTTTGGCTGGCTCAGGATTGCCCTCCTTAAATTCATCTCGTTCCGTGGGTATCGAAA
>VOFI01000772.1_pt1 | contig 36755 bp, 48 predicted proteins | sample 5384131 | NCBI WGS metagenome assembly VOFI01 (sample SAMN12384728, study PRJNA508395) | human gut metagenome | isolation source: healthy gut H | host: Homo sapiens | reverse complement strand
ATGCACCTTGGTCATTTTATCTATTAAATAAAGAAATACGGCAACCTTAATTTCCCAATCAAGCCACCGTATTGTCCATAATTTTCTATTTTATTTTTATATGTTTATTTCTTTTCTAGCTGCAATTTTAATCTTTCAATCTCTTTTAAAAGTTCTTCATTTTGTAATGTTAATTTTATATTTTCCTTCTTAAGCTTGGTAACTGCAATCTTCAATGTATTTAACTTTTCTTCCATAACTTTATCAACAATAATCTGCTTCGGATTATAACACGCACCTTGTTCCCTATATGCCTTATCTAGTGCTGTCCTAACTTCTATATTTCTGTAAAAAAGTGTTTTAGAAAATCCTGTTTTTCTTATCAGTGCAGCCATTGTCACTTTTTCTTTTCTATCCAGCATATTTTGAATTTCTTGCTTTGCAATCTCAGCTTTAACCTTACTTTTTTTCTTGACTAATAGCGACTATTTTGTCGTATTTCATTTTCTCTTTTCTCCTTTCCTAAAATCCCACACACCTCTCTCAACCTTTGATTCTCCTCAAGCAACTTCCTCTTCTCTAACTCCAGCTGTAAAATTTGTTTTTGTTGTTTTATCATCTTTTCTTCTATCTCTTGTTGAGTACACATCGAAGTAAGGTTATTTTTATAACACTGATTCTGCTTTCGAATTGCTTCATACAAAATTTCACGAACAAGTTTATTTTTGTAAAAGAATGAATTTGAAAATCCAGTATATCTTTGTAATGCTGCTACCGTAACTCTTTCACCATTTTCTATCATTCTTTCAATCTCTTTTTCCACGATACGGGCATTTTGCTTACCAATTTTCTGATTCATTTCAACTACTTTATCGTATTTCATGCCGTCCATCCTCACTTATATTTCTTTCTGAAGATTCCGGTTGATTACTTGTAGTTCTTGATTTTCAACTCTCAGTTTCACCATTTCCAAATTAAGTTTTCGCAATTTTTGTTGCAAATCTTCGATTTCCATCACGCTGTCAAAGTTTATTTTTAACATACGCTGTTGCCTGTATCTAGCATCATCAAGTGACTTTCTAATGTCTTTATTCACATAAAAATTTGCTCTTGATAATTTTGTTCTCTTGGCAAGCTCGGCAACGGTAATCCATTCCCCTTCTCTCAGCATTTCCTCTATTGCCCTAAGTGCCACTTCCGTATTCTGTCTTGATCTTTCTTTACTTATCTCTACAATCTTATCGTACTTCATATCAGATACCTTTTCCTTTAATTATAATTTTTTCAGCATGGAAAGCTCTTTCTTTTTAATCCTGCTTTTTAGTTTCTCCACTTGAACCTTAAGTTCCTCTATCTGACCTCGCAATTCCTCGTTTTCCTGAGACAAACTTCGGTTTCTGACCTTATATTCCATGATATCCATCTGCAGTGCCTCGGTGTTGTCATTCTTTGAATCTTTACTCTCACTCCAAATTCTTCGACATGATACATTGGGCGATTGCACGGCTGCATCCAACCTGCTTCTCACTTCTGGATTTTTATAAAAGAACCCTCTTGATAAGCCAGTTTTTTTCACCAGCAGAGTTACCGATGGATATTCCCCCCTTTCTATCAACTGTTCTATAGCCATCGTGGCCAGCTTAATTTTCTGCTCACTTTCGATCCGATTCACGGCTATCATCTTTTCATAATTCATATCCATCCCATCCTTTTATTATGTCCATTAATATAAGGTCCATTTTTTCTCTGGTTTTTCTCGTTTCATCAGCCATAACTTTATTCCCGATTCTCCGGTAGTGGTGGACACTCTGTAATGTTTTATGTCCAAGTAGTCTTGCTATCATCCAATCCTCGATATGAAGCTCGGTCAATTTTTTCCCATAACAGTGTCTAAAAATATGTGTCCCGAATTTCAGCAGTTCCCCATTATCATCCCGTATATCTTTCTGCCGGATCATCCTCATAACTTGTGCCTGGATCATTCCATATTGATATGGTTTCGTGGGATCATCTTTTTTACAAAAACATATTCTGTTTCCCCGTAACGCTCTTTGGTATATTCCATGGCTTTTTAAAATCAAGCGCCCCACCTCATTACTAACTGCCTTTTCATAAGTAATGGATTTCACTTGATCAATCCGGACAAAATATCTCCCTTCTTTCTCTCTAAGACAATCCATTCTTAAAGTAAGCGTATCGGAAATGCGTGTTCCCAAAAGCTGGTGAACGATCAATGCCCTGGCTATCTGCTCGTCCATATTAAAAATGTGGGAATTCAATCGCTTAATTGTAGCATCTGAATAAAATTTAAACTGATATCGTGGTGTACTTGGAAAATCATTATTTAAGAAAAGTTGCAGAAGATGCCTTCTCTCATATATATTCCCCACATCTTCAATCACACGTTTTAAGCCATACAGATCGGAACGATAGTTCTTTCTTTCGGTTGTCTCCGTCTGTAAGTATATCAAATAGTCTTCAATATCTTCTCGACTCAATTCCTGTAATGATTCCAGCTCTGGCTTTCTTACATTTAAAAAGCGGCTAAATCTCTTTACTGCAGTCATCTCTGAATGTATTGTGCCAAGTGCGGAATATTTTAAATGTAAGAATATGGTTCTTTTTACCTCTTCTCTGATATCCGGCTGTAAAATATCGGTGAAGTTAAGGGTCTTCACATTTTTTATGGGATTTCTTCTGATTGGAAATTCAAATTTCTCCAACTCCCATATATCTTTTTCCTGTTCTTCCCGTTCATCTTTCACTTCAGCAAATTTTAGAATCTGACGCAGTTTTCTTTCCAATGCTGGTGTTTCTCTGGCTGTTATATCGTAAGCAGCCCGGTATTTCATGCTGGACAAGGCCAATCCCTTTTCTAACATCCACCCCTTTAAAATTCTGACCGTCTTTTCTGGACCAGCATTCTGCAATACTGTTATATTCTTCTCTATCAAAAACTTCCGTATATTGTTATAGGTGGTTAGTTCAGTAGCAAGGCTCGATAATGCTAAAGTCTTCCCCCGTTCCCATATAAAGGCTTCTAAGATTTCTTTCACTTCCTTAGATGGTAGCCCTTCCAGATCAAAATAACGGATCTTACATATTCTCATAGAATTTCTTTGTTCTTCTGAGGCATGCTTATAGCTTTCCATTTCGTAAATATGTATCCTATCCTTTTTCATGTCTATATCTCCGCTTCTTTGGTGTGATTGTCAAAAAAGCAATATTATTTTCTGGTTTATCAAAGTAATTGTCATTTGCTTTTTCAATCTTCTTAGGCATATAGTCCACATACTGTTTAGTCATTTCTTCTGCTACATGTCCAAGGTAATCACGAATTGTTTGTATCGGTACACCATCATCATAAAATTGGGTTGCCAGCGTATGTCTGTAATCATGTGTTTTAAATACATACTCACAATCTGCTATTTTGTGTTTTTTACATTGCGTTCGAAAACGTTTTACAAATGAACCTATTCTATATGCTCCTCCCTGTTCAGCTTGAAAAACATAATCGTTTGCATGAATATGATTTTTCTTTATGTATTGTTGCATAACCTCATACAGCATAAATGGAACAGGAATCATTTTATCTGCCTTCATTTTGATCTGATACACTTTGATCCAGGCATCCTCTCCATCCCAGTAGTATGCATCTCCTTTTAGCGTACATACTTCGCTGATCCTTAACCCTGTTGCCCATAGATGCAGGAAGATCAACCGCAATTCTTCTGGAAATAAATTCAGTTTGTGAAGTATTTCCATATAAATATCTTCATCAACGCTCCTGTCATGATGTATAGGATATACTTTCTGCTCATAGTACTCCGGGTGAAACGGAATTGCCTTAATATGTTTTTTTATCTTTAGGTACTCATAGAATTTTGTGATATCCAGTATCTGCCGGTTCACAGTTTCTGCTTGAATTTCTTGTTGCTGGATTTCCTTAAAATATGCACCTATCTGTTTTTCAGTTACATCAAGAGCACATACGTCAGGCCCTAAATACTTTAGAAATTTTTTCACATAGTTTTGCTGGCTTCGAATATTTCCAATGGTCAGACCTGTGATTCCTATCTGATATCTTGCATATTCCTGTAGCAGCTTTCTATTGTTTAAATTTTCTACTTGGTAAAAAGATAACCTATTCACCGGATTACATGGATTCACTCTTTCTGGCGCAAGGTGGAATCTTTCCATGTACCATACATTTGCATGCCAGTGGATCTGCTTTCCACTCATAAAGAGAATTTTTCGACTGTTATCCACAATCTGCATGGAGTTTTTATAGTTAACCACCTTCTGCTTTACTATCTCTTCTAATTTTTCAATCTCTTCCTGTTCTATGGTTTCTATATCTACTATCCCTTGCTTGATGCAATATTGATACATCCACTGCATAGGAAGCAGGAATCGTACTCTCCGATCCTTTGGATCCTTTACATTCTCAAGAATATGTATGAGTAGTTGAAAAATCTGCTGTTTCATCTTTTCTGAAGCCTTGACACTAAAGTCCCATACCAATTCTGTCTTATCACGTACCTTATCAAATTCCATAGCCAGTTTCTGATCTGGCAGATATGGCAGGAAAAGGATCTGCTGTTCGTATTTCAAATAAAATTTTTTTATGTTTGCAAATTGTTTCATTTCCTGTCTGATATGATATTGCTTGATTCGATCCAATGTCTTTAAATACCGAAGTACCTGTTCTGGCTTCTTTTCCTTCATAAGATACTGTTCATATTTTTCTCGGATAGAATAATCGATTTCTCGGATATGGTGTATCCCTTCCCGAATAAGAAAATTTTTGATATTACCCGTCAATGGCATTTCGATGCCTTCGCACTGCCGAATTTCTTCCAGTAGATCACCATATTCTTGTTCGATCCAGTATGCTTTTTGTTTCTGAGAAATGATGTCATATCATTGTCATTCTCGTCTCTAAAATTTACATAGATCAGATGGTTTTCATAATCAATATCTGTTGCATAGCGATTGCCCAAAATTTCTCCGATTCGGAAACCTGTTTCTGCTAATAATAAAAGCAGGACTTGATCGCGGCAATTTGCACATGCCTTTAGTAAAATAACGATCTTGTCCTGCTCTATAGTTCTTCCTATATGTCCTGTTTCCTTTAAGTATCCGTGAAAACTTCTCCGATTCAGTATCTTTCGAATTCCTACAGAATTTCTTACGATGTATTGTGCATCAGATAGTACTTTTAAGCTTTGCTCGCAACCTTCCTGCTGTTCAGCAAAATTGTACAATCGAAACACTTCCTTGAGATATGCATTGCAAGTTTCATTGTATGGCTTTTTCGTGTACTCATCTTTGCTATGCATCCCAGCTTTTAACCATATAAGAAAATCTGTAAAATGTTCCTGTTGCTTTTCGTATTTCATATTCCATACATCTTCCATCGTTAATTGATTCTCAGACAGATAGTTTAAGTAATATGAAATCACAAGAGCGCTTCTCTTGATGGTGTTTGGCGAACCTTTCGCCCTCATTTTATGCATTAGATATTGGGAAGGAAGAAGAACGATTTCTTGGCTGACTTCTTCCCGGATAAAATAGTATTTCTTAGATTTTTCTGTCTGCATATCCACTATGAAATGTTCCATTTCTTCACTTCCTTTCCTCTAACGCTATACACAGTATACCCACTCTATGCTATGAAAGCTATTCACAAATACCAACAATTCCGAAAGGTTTCTCCTAAAATACTCACTACATTTTTTCTCTATTTTCTTTGGAAAACTTAGCACTACCAACAATTTCTCTACAATCTGTTACATATAGTATTCGATTCGTTTTCGGTTCCGAATAAAATTTTCTACATCTGCCATTCTGTCTGTAATCCGACATACTGGAAGTGCATCAATTACCTCTTTGTGGTATTTCCCTCCTCTTCCTGCTCTGGAATCTAATATAGACACTACACAAGTATCTGTTTCCGTCCGGATTGCTCGTCCAAATCCCTGGCGCAGTTTGATCTGCATATCCGGCACTATGATTTTCTGAATATATTCCTTTAAAGTCTGATATCGTTCTCTTTCTGCTTCCCTCACAGGATCGGGTACCGCAAATGGCAAACGGACAATAATCAAAGAAGATACTACATCTCCTGGAAAGTCCACGCCTTCCCAGCAGGAACCAGCTGCAAAAAGCACACAATTTTTCTGTGCCTTAAATTCACGGATCACTGACTGGGAATCTTTCCATACCTTCAACAACGGAAATGGGAGATTCCCTCTCAATTCTCTGTATACATTCCCCATCATAGAATAAGAGGTAAACAGTACAAGAGTATGTCCAAATGTGGAACATACCAGCTTTCGGATCTGCTCAGACAAGAAACGGATTTCTCCATGATAGCTATCATACACTTTTCTCTTCCGTCTTGGCATGTATAGTAAACAATTTTCATCATAATCGAACGGTGAATCAGCCTGATATTCACGTACTCTTCCGACATCTTCGAGTCCGTTCAGTTGCTCTGACCTTTGAAAACTCTCCCCTGCTTTTAAGGTGCCAGATGTAAGAATGGCTGGAAAGCCACGCTCCCAAATATCTGCCTTTATCAAACTTTCTGTTTTTCGATGAACAGTGCAAAACACTGGCAGTCCCTTTGATGTATACTCTAAAAACAATATATTGTTCCATTCACATTTAAAAACTGTAACAGGACTTCCCTGCTCTCTTCCAGCCGGTTCTTTGTCCATCTGGATAAATTCCCGATCAACAGATCTTCCGCCCGCGCAACCAGCGGATGCTGTTTCTTAATGCCTGTCTGGACTCCCTGTTGAGAACAAAGCGAAAACGTGCCTGTTCTTCTAACACTCCCTGTGGTCTTGGCAGACTTTCAAAGAGCTGTGAAAATGCTTCCCGAAGTTTTGCCGCAATATGGGTATAATGTTCCCTTCTAAAAGACTGCAGATTTCCATAAAATCTTCCGTCCGAAAGACTTTCCATACATCTGCCTTGCCTTTGCTTCTGGAAATTTATGTGCTTCATCAATGATCAGTGCCTGATAATTTCTTAATAAAGGACGGAAATCATTGGCTCTGTGAAGTGTATCTGCCAGTAGATAATTATGATTACAGATCTGGATAAATACTTTTTCATCTGTAGCTTCTTTTAAATATTTTTGATAACGACAGTACGTTCTCATCTCACAAGTTTCCGGGCAGTATTTGGGGACGCATACCATCCTGCGGTCAAACCCACTCAGATGCTGTACGGAGTCCATGTCATATTGTTCTCTTAATGCATATAAAGCTTCTCTCTGCAGTGGATTTTTTGCTTTTTTTCGTACTGCATCCAACCGAAGCTCCAATCGATTGTCACATACAAAATGTTCTTTCCCTTTTCGGATGACTGCTTGGATAGGGGCAGATATGATTCCTTTCTTCAAAAACCTGTGATAAAAAAGGTATATATTCTCTTTGGATGGCTTCCTGCAATGCAATGCTTGAGGTTGAGATCACAATAGGCTGACTCTGACCGCACATAGAAAAATATCCAGATAACAATTGACTGTATTTTCGAAAAAGAATGCACGCTACCAGGTATGCATAAGTCTTTCCTACCCCTACTGCTGCATCGCATAATGCAATCTTGTTTCCACACAGGCTGGAAAGCATTTGATGGCAAAGTGTGATCTGTTCTTCCCGAACTTTCATTCCTGCTTGTGGAAGTATTTCTCTGAATATCTCTTCCACCTCTTCGTGTGCCATTCTCCGATATTCGTTCCGATGCATCTTTCCACCCTCTTATCTTTATATTTGTGTTAATATCACATCAATACAGCCAGAGATTTGGTTACTCTGGCTGCATGTATCTGATATCAACAGCACACTTCGATTGATTTTCTTTTGTTGTTGGATATCGTATTTGTCCTCTCACTTCCCCGATATCAAATGGGCACATTATAGCTGGATGTCTGGCAAAACATCCACACAGATATTCCAAACGTCTTACTGATTACAACGTAAGGTTTATCTATCCCTGCATTCGGATCTTTTGGTGTATCATTATCATCCACCCGGACTCATGGCGTCACATTCCTGCCTGGATGCTTACAGAATAAAAGGGGCGCTCTTATATAAAACGATGATCACTGATGCCGTCCGTTGTAGTGAATAACTGAACCATCCTTTTATATCGTCATGGCGTTTCTTTCTGCTACGCTCCGCCGGATGGGAAAGTTTCTATAATGCGGATATCCAATTATCAAGGAACAGAGGAGGGGAAGGCACTAAGTACCTTCCCGAAAATGTATAGGAAAAATTCCTACTTAGGAGAGAACTTACCTCTCCTACTTACTAGCCAACTTCCACAACAAAATATGACGCTAAAAAAAATATTTTTTTAATTTTTTTCTCAAGCGTTTCATTCGTGCAGAAACTGTATTCGCTTTCATTCCAAGCAATTTCCCTATTTCCTCTGTACCATAACCAAACGTTTTTAAAAGAATAATATACAATGTTACTTGATCCAACTTCTGCAGTTCTTTTCTTAGTTTATTGTCATCTAAAGACTTTATGAAGTCTTGCACGTTAACAGGCTGTTGAATTTCCCACTTTCCGGAAGCATCTTCAGTTCTCTCTATAAAATCTGTATCAGGCATTTGATGATTTTTGTAGTTACGTTCTTGTTTAAAACAATTCCAGTCATAATCACGAAGTTCTGCAATAACCTCTTCTGAGACGCCTAGTTCACGTAATTTTTTCTCTTCTTGTTCCTTCCATACTTTCCATTTATATTCTTCTTTTGCTTTGTTATATGCCATATCATTTTTCCTCCGATTTGAATTTTCGAAAATCAAATCGGAAGTGGTGGGCTTCTATTTCTTGATTACTCCAATAGAAAAAGACGCACTGCAGATTTTCTATCCACAGTAACGTCTTTCTTTTGACAATTATATTTATAAGTATATGAAATATGGTATGAGACACCATATTTAAAACCGCATTTTTTTCTATCTGCTGTTACGCTTTTTTTTAACGTTTTCTTATGACTGAATCTTCTCCTATTGCCTAATATTGCACATCAATCCCTTATTATAAATTATGTGCCTCTATCCCATTTTCTTTTTTAATATTGCTTAATACACCACATCAAATATTGTTCACTACTATTTTCACTTTTCCAATGTTGCATAATACACTAGATTTCATGGAGGTGAATAGTACACATGGCGCAGATTGATAGTCGTTTAGGTGATATGATTCGTAGCTACCGTGAAAAACTTGGTTTAACGCAAGAAGAAATGGCTGAAAGACTTCAAGTTAATCTTACACATTATGGAAATATTGAGCGTGCCGCATGCAATCCAAGCTTTTCTCTTTTTCTTCGGATTGCCAAAGAATTAAATCTTTCCGTAGATGCTTATATATTTTCCTCAAAAGATGATACCACTTCGGAGATTACACGTTTACTTTCAAAATGTTCCAAGCGTGAACGTCAGATCATTTTAGAAAATATCCTTACCCTTCTTAAGAATCGGGATGAATGCACGTAAATTGATGTTACAGAGTGATTCTGTTTTTATTCCAAATTTTATCTAGCATTTTTCTAGTTTTGAAATCAGCAAAGCGGTCCATGCACTCGCATGAACCGCTTAGTTATTTCCATTGCTTAATTTTTTCCAGCATATCTAAGGGAACTTTCAATATTCCGCTTCCAGATAATAAAAGCAAAGATATCCACCATCCCCTGCAGATAAGCTTGTTGGTTTTCTTCTTCTGCACATTCTTCTGTTAAGCCAACATATTTCCCGATAATACGTTTCTGTTCTTCTGTCACCTCAGAAACTGTCTGTTCATAAATTGGCCGATACGAAAATTTTTCTTTCACAGCTTTTTGATACTCTGGTAATTGTAACTGTGAAAGTCTTCCGGTATCCTCACATCGAAGTTCCTTTAAAAACTGTGCAGTTTTTTCCCATACTCGCTCATCCATGCTTCCCTCTTCCTTTCATCGTATCAAATCTTTTTTTTCTTTTGTTCTATTATTCCTCTATTTCCACTCCGAAACACATAATAATTGCTTTATATTATTCTTCTTTGTATGTTGTATAAAATAATTTTTAAAACTTCATCTTTAGAAGTATATTACCATTCCATTTCGCTAGAATCAATAATGTAACTTCATCTTTAGAAACATTGAGGATATTATGAAAATATATTGGAATGGTGAACGCAAAAACGTAATAGGATCTCGCGTTAAAGAATTAAGGAAAAAACAGGATATTTCCCAAAAAGATTTTGGCAAAGCACGTCTTTCTCTTTCTGGGATTGATTTTACGGAATTGACAATTTTAAGAATTGAAAAAGGGACACGGTTTGTTCCAGATTATGAATTAAGTGTAATTGCTGATTATTTCCATGTAACTTCTGATTATCTGTTAGGCAGAACAAATAAAGAATAGGACAGGTACTCCGTATGTAGCGGGACCTGTCCTATTTCTTCGCAAATTTATACCCTATCCCTCGCACGGTTTGGATAAAAACGGGATTTCGGGGATCTAGTTCTATTTTCTTTCGTATATGACCTATATGTGCGGTAACATTTCCTTCATCACAGAAATATTCTTTTCCCCATACAGTTTCATATATCTGTCGATGAGTAAATACCTGCCCAGGATAACTCGCAAGGAAAAATAGGATATCAAATTCTTTTACTGTTAGATTAATTTTTCTGTTTTTGTGAAATGCTATTCTATTATTGTAATCCAAGTACAAATCTGCATGATTTAATATATTTTTTTCTTGTAGAGCAATTTTTTTTTGCAATATAATTCATATTACAAAGCAAAATTTCTTTATAATTCCCCTCTTCTTTTATTCGAATAAGAATTTCAACTTCTATAATGCTTCATCTGCCCTTTTAAATTTCAAGCAAACGCTCATAAATAAACTTTCTATTTTATTTCATCATTTTCTTTATAAATCTTATTCCACTCTCCATAGGTCAAACGGTTTCGGTACCATTTTAGAAGTGTCATCTAAGTTCGACTTAATAACTTGATTGGATATATAGTGAAAACGGTTATTATCTAACGGCTGAATGACTAATTCACTTGTCATTGCATTATCCTGCATTGTTCTTTCCCACACCGCATTAATTATAAGTTTAATTTTCCCATCATCCATCTTTTCATATGATACTACTTCTGGATACGGTTCATACGTTGATCCATAGTCATATAATCCTCTTGGTCTGTACAAATACGTTTTTGTTTCTGCATTATAAATGGCATTAGACTCTAATACTTCACTTTCAACTGTTAAAAATGTTTGAATAACTTCCTCAAAATCTTGTTTTGGAATATAATATTCTACTCCTTCTTGACTATAATTATATGGAACATATTTTTCATATTTTAAAAGATACATAATCTCATATAGATCATAAAATCAAGTTGTGAATAATCACTTTGATTCCAATTCGTTATAAATAACTTATTTCCAGCATAACCTACTGGCATAACATACTTTCTATTCAACTCCCGACATGCTTCATCCAATGGTTCCACACGAAATCCAATTTTCCCATGATATCCATCATATCCCTGTCGATCATATTCTTCTATGAAAAAATACCCATTTTTTGTATACTTCCATGATTGTACTTGAAATTCATTAATGTACTCAGCTTCTGGAGCGTCCTGATCCCAAGTCATATTACTACATATGGCATAAATTTCCCCATTTTGAGAGTTTAAATCATATCTCACAAATCCTCCTGATTCCATAATAGAAAAAATTGTTATACTATCATTAACCTCGTTTTGCACATTCTTGCAAAATTTTTTCACTAGTTCTCCATTTACCATATCTATTTGATTATTTATGTCAACCGCAATATAGTTTTTTCTGCCTAAATATTCAATAATGTCTTGTTGTAATTTCAATGAATTTCTATTGCTTTGATTCCATCTTTCTTTGTATATATGAAAATAATCATCTGCCAAATCTTCGGATTCTACCAGAATTTCTTCAGTTCTTTGAACTAATTGTACTTGATTTGAATTTTTTTGTATTTTATTACATCCTCCTAGTAGAAAACTAATGACACCAATAATGATCATTAATCTAACTTTCATACTCTTCCTCTCCAATTACAATATCAGTTATAAAAAAATCTATTTTCTTAATTTACTTAAAAATCTCTTCGCGGTTTATATTCTGGAATTTTATATGCTCCCTCACGTTCAATACAGTTTCCCAAATATATCCACTTGTCACCTTCTTCTCGGATTGTCACTTCATGTCTGAATGAACAATCTGTTCCTTCTTCCTGAAAAACAGCTTCTACTGTCAAAGTTAATGATCCATCCTCATTTTCTATACAATTCACTACTTCTGGGAAAGGTTGGAATTGTTGAATTCGATTCCATGGACCAATTGCTTCCCATGGATATACCCCCTTCACGTCATCGTATTGAGCATATATTTCCAAGGTTTCTATTGAAATATCAAAATAAGTTGTGACCACTTCTTCAAATTCTACTTTAGGAATGCCTGATGCATATTTTTTTTCATCAATTTTCTCCCCATACTTCATTGTGTATAAAAACTCAAACAAATCATTAAACTCTATATTTTCCAAACTGTTTTGATTCCAATCTACGAGGAACAGATTATTGCAAAAGTAACTAACCGGTGTAATACATTTATTTCCTAATTCTCTGCACTGTTCATCAAGTGGCAAAATTCTATAAAAAACATGCATATCCATTTCTTGATTTCTTGATAATGCCTTCTCCCATATAATCCACCCTTTATCAGTATAGTTCCAATCATAAACCTGAATTTTTTCTATCTGCACAATATGTGGACTCATATTATCATCAAATGCAGCTGTTGCTGATGTTACATATAAATCTTTGTTTTTAAATTGAAGTTTATTATATATCCAAACACCACTTGTATTAATTACAAAAAATTCAGTTTCAGTATTTTCTCCTGTTTTTGCCAAAGAAAGAGCATCATCAACTTGTTTATAATTCAACATATTATAATCATGACTGCCACAGGTAATGGCAACATTCTCTTCTGCAATACTTTCGATCATTGTATGAACTGTCTCTTCTTCAAGAACAATATTTGACGCATTACCTTTATCTGCCTGACTGTATATCCTTTTGCATTTTCCAACCATTTTCCTTAAGCGATCACTAATGTCTTTTTCTTCTTTTCTCCCCATTTCAATATTTTTTAATTCATAATCATCATTTTCATCCATCACCACATTCTCTTCTTCTGTATTATTAATAATAAGATCATTTTGAGACTCATTTTTTCACATCCCGATAATACTAAAAATACCAAGATAATAGCCAACATTTTCTTCATTAACATTTTCACCTTTTTTTCATCTCATTCCTATCGTAAATATTGATCCAATACTCTTTTATCTTTTGAACTACATAACCACTGCCACCAATATTTTTTTACATCTTCAACCATACTAATTAGTAATATTGGATTCTCAATATTAGGATCAGTTGTAAAAACTGCCATCCACCCCAATTCTGTTCCTGTTGCATCTTCTTTTTTTGAAAGCTTTATTTCTGCCGTTCCTGTTTTTCCAGCCAAAGTGTACTCCTCTCTATGTAAACCATATCCCGTTGCTGTTGGTTCACTAATAACTTTCTTCATTGTTTCTAGAACAGTATGAATACTTTCTTTTGAATAACTTCCGGCATCCATATATTGGGATTATAATTTGGGTTATATAGTAACGTCGGTTCAATTATATTTCCATCATTACTAAATGCGGTATAAATTGAAGCTAAATGCAATGGATTTATTAAAATTTGACCTTGTCCATATCCACTATCTGCCAATTGAATTTCTGACTTTATTCCTTCTGTATTTGAATACTGTGATATTGACATTTTAATATCAAATGGTATTTCTTTGTTAAACCCCAATTTTTCTAAAAAGCTAGTTAAATTATTTTCCCCAGTTTAAGTGCTACTTTTTGCAAAATATATATTATCAGAATATATCATTGCATTTTCCAGTGTTGCAGGTTCAGTCTCATGTAATGTCGTCACATAATAATCCCCCATGACGAGTCTTTTTTGCCAGCTTAACCCTTCGTTTCCATAATCTTCTGCAGGATCAAGAATACCTGTGTCTAACCCTATCACTGCAGTAACAGGTTTAAATGTTGATCCGGGACACCATACCTGTCTGAATCGATTGTACAAAGGTTGTCTTTCATCTTCATTTAAGCTTTTCCATAATTTATCTGACATTCCCATTACAAAATCATTTGAGTTAAAAGAAGGAGTACTGACCAGTGCCAAAACTTCTCCTGTATATTGATTCATAGCAACAGAACAACTCTTATCATCCTTAAACTGTTCATACAAGACTTTTTGCAATTCTGCATCAATTGTTAATTGAATATCCTCTCCGTTTTGAACCGGTTTATCTACAATAATATCTTTTCTGTTTCCAAATTCATCTTCGATATATATCATGCAACCATTTTGACCTTTTAATTTATCTTCATATAAACTTTCTATACCACTTCTCCCTATAACACTATTGGAATCATAACCTTTCCCTTTATTCTCTTCCAAATCTTCCGCTGTAACTTTTTGAATATATCCAACCAAATGTGACGCTGCTTCTTTTAAAGGATAGTCTCTAACTTCGATATCGTTAATCATAACACCTGGAATTGATAGTAATTCCTCTTGATTTTCCTTTAATTTTACAAGATTTTCATCCAGATTAATTTTCATTAATTCCAATTCACTAACTTTAGGAATTGTTTTTATAGGAACAAATGAATCATCTTTTACCCACTCTGCAGACAATTTGTTCTTTATCACATCAATATCCACTTCAAGCAACTCCGCAAGTTTAATTATTGTGTTTTCTTTATCCTGAATTTTACCCGGCACTAGCCCAACTGATGATGCAACCCCTTTTCCAGCTAACACTTTTCCATTCCGATCTAAAATTTGTCCTCGCTCTGCTTCTACAGTATCTATTCGTACTTTATCTGTAGACTCTAATTGCGGAAAAATAATACTATCTTTCCAAACAAGTTTATATTCAAATTTTTCTTTTATAAAGTTTACTTCATTTTGAAATTTCACTTCACCTGCAAGAGTATTAAATGATGTAAGATATGAAATCTCTTTACCATTGGATTTCTCATTTAAAATTTTAATGCTTAAATCCTTCGTTTCTAATCCTTCATATATGTTTTTATTTCTCTTTACAAATTCTTCCATAGAAATATTCGATGAATGTTCTTTAGAAATCATTTTATACATTTTTTCATATTCATGTTTATTGATATAATTCATATATTCGGTTAGCAATTGTTCAGTAGTGTTCTTATGTGTCTGTTTCGTAATAAAAAAAAAAAAGCTCAATACTAAAATTAAAGAAAATATTATTAATATCAATCTACCTGTCCATTCAAATTTTTTTCTTTTCATAATTGTCTCCTGTTTCCATATCTTACGTTTGTAATATATTCTATTATCACTTTTTGTCAATAGCCTTCTTGACGTTTCTATTTCAATGCTCTATAATTATTACGAAAGTAAGATTAAAGGAGAATAAACATGGATAAATTACCACAAATATCTGAAGCAGAATATGAAATCATGAAAATAATATGGGATGAGTCACCAATAAGCACAAATTCTATTTGTGAAAAAAGTTCCATCTATACACAATTGGAGTAATAAAACAGTTCATACGTTATTATCTCGTTTAGTGTCAAAACATGTTATTTCTTATGAACAAAAAGGGCGTATGTATTACTATTTCCCCATTATCTCTAAAAATAAATATTTATCACAAGAGAACCATAATTATTTATCTCGCTTTTATGATGGTGAAATGGCTCCGTTATTATCTTCCTTATTATCCAATGCCCAATTATCTGACAGCGATTTAAAGAATATGTATCATCTTATCGACTCTAAATTGAATGGCGGTGATGAAACCTAATGTTCTCGATTCACTTTTTATTATGTAATCTCACTATCAGTATCTTATTGGGGATAATTCTATTACTCAAAAACTATTAAAAAATTATATTACAACTAATAGTCGGTATTATTTGTGGTACATTTTTGTATGTGCGCTTATTATTCCTTTCATACCATTCAAAAATATCGGACCACATCAATTATTAATAAAGTTACAACACTTTTTCCAACAAGATACGGGTAAAATTGTAAATACTTCTACAAAACAACTTGATGATATAAATTTATCTGTTCAATTAGGTACTTCTGATTTTGCGTCAGCTCAAGATAATTTTAATTTGTATGATCTTGATAAATACTTATTTGCAATATGGATAATCGGGTGTTTGTTTACATTAGTATATTTTATATATAATATTGTTAAAATTCATTTAAAAAAGCTTTTTTGATAACTTCTGAAAACGAACCAGAACTATACCAACAATACATTTCGTGTCATGAAAAATTAAAAATAAGACGACATGTCGCTTTATACGCTTCATGTAATATTTCAAGCCCTGTTTCTTACGGTCTTCTATATCCTAAGGTAATTATTCCTCAAGATATAGATATATTACTGTCTGAACAGGATGTATATTATATCTTTTTACATGAATTACAGCATTATAAACACAAGGATGCTGCATTAAATTATATAAGTTGCATTTTACAGATCATATATTGGTTTAACCCATTCATTTGGTACGGATTTCATATATTACAAAAAAGATCGGGAAATTGCATGCGACAACTCAGTAATTAACATCATAGGGAAAAACAACTGTATAGATTATGGCTATACATTAATAAGATATGCTGAAAAAATGCAACACAATGCTTTTCTCTCTCCACTCTCTCGTTTAGGTGGAGAAAAAAAGGTCATTATAGATAGAATAAAAGAAATAGCAAATTATCAAAAATTTCTAAAAAGCATAAGAGAAACAGCATTGTAATCTTAGTGTTCGCTTGTGTTCTAGTATACTGCATTAGTCCCTTATTAACTGTCTATGCATCACGAGACTCATCTTATAATTTGACTTCCCAAAATATAGATGACATAGACCTATCTTCTTATTTCGGTAAAACAAGTGGTAGCTTTGTAATATATGATATGACAAATGATAGACACAAAATATATAATAAAGATTTAAGCACCAAACGAGTTTCTCCGGATTCCACTTATAAAATTTATAGTGGTTTATTTGCATTAGAGGAAGGTGTAATCAATTATAATTCTTCTAATCAGCACTGGGACGGAACAAACTATTATTTTGATTCATGGAACAAAGACCAAACCCTTACTACAGCTTTACGTAATTCTGTTAATTGGTATTTTCAAAATCTTGATACACAAATAGGATACCAAACACTTTATTCTTATTATGACAAAATTTCATATGGGAATTGCGATTTATCAGCTGGTATTGAAGATTATTGGTCCGAATCTTCCTTAAAAGATTTCACCGGTAGAACAGGTAATCCTATTATCTGAACTTCTGGAAAATAAATGGGAGTTTGAGGAAAAAAAAATATTCAAGCAATAAAAGATGCCTTATTTATTTCTGATACATCCATTGGAAAATTATATGGAAAGACAGGTACTGGGTCATTGAATGGACAAAATACAAACGGTTGGTTTATTGGCTTTATTGAACACGGTGAAAATACTTATTGTTTTGCTACCAACCTTCAGAATTCCGAGAATGCCACCGGCAGTGCTTTGCTTCAGAAATAACTATAGAAATATTAAATTCTTTATTCTCTTAAAAATGAAAATACTTTATTCCCAAAAGCTAAGGAGGTTGATGCCTATTAACACTAGTGTTTATCAAGATAATCAAAGCTTAAAAGTATCGGCTTATATAGTTAATGTAGGTTTATGAAACATTTATAGAATAACTAATTTCTAGGATAGGCAGAAATAATATGAAAAAAAACAAGTCTTTTTATCTATTAATTATTGGAATTTTGGTTGGTATATTTGCATTTTCAGGTTGCACGAATCATAATAATTCAGACGCTAAGAATATACAACAGGATACAAAGATCCTACTCCAGAGAAATTTTCTGTAGTAGAATCACAAGAACCCACACTAACTGAAGTAGATTGGTCTAATTATTTTGAAGGCTTACATCTGTTTTTCTCGTGTGCTTTACACAAAGGATGGAATCCAGATTCAAATCTTTTGCGGCAGAGACAAAAAAACACCGATAGACTCTGCTTCCGGCTCAACGGCAAACCTCTGATTGAAAAAGTTCCCTGTACTCTGTTTCCAGAAAAACGGTTTTGCTTCTGACACAGTAGTAATCCCACGTTTTGCGAACTCAACAGGGGCCTGCTCTGCAGTGTGACCCATAAACGTTCAATCCGCCCCTTTGCCTGAGGAGTCTTTGCGAAAATAAGGTCAATGCCCAATTCGTGCAGGGAACGTCCGAACTGGGTAAGATGGACAGTCTTGCCTGCGATTAGTTCATCAACAGTCAGCTTTCCGGTTTTTAGGAGAACGGAAGATGGTATGGTTGTCAGAATAAACCGTCTGTGGGATGCCGAAATCAGAGCAGCATTGACGCATGGTTTCCAGATAACCGTAAAGGCATTCATTCTGTGTTTTCTTTAAGCGTGTGATCTGGCGTGTGGAGAGACCCAAAAGTTCAGCGGCCTGTTGTCTGGAAATAGACTTGTCAATGAAACGGTTGATGACAGTCAGCGTTTTCAGTTGTTCTTGTGACAATGTAATTTTACCTTCTTTCATAGCTTTAATAGAATACCAAAAAGAGACAAAACCTCAAGTGAATCTTAAGGAGACATTATCACAAGTTAATAACAGCGGATTACCCGCCTGCTGTTGACATGCAATTTTGTAACTGTTATATATAAAGCAAGGGCGAAAAAGCTGATTTTGTTTAAGCCTATCGCCCATTCTTATCATAGAAGATCATATTTACAGACTTTTCTTCATAGTCTCATTTTTGTGTATATCTCGGACAATCAGATGCAGGCAACACATCAAGCACTGCCGCAAAGGAAATCGCCATTCAAATTCTTAATGACAATAAATGACAATAAGATACCCTATCAAAAAATCGCCTCAGACTCTCACAGGCTGGGCGATTTTTTATAGTAATCTTTTGCCAAATCATTTTGTTCTTTTTACTATGTACTCTAAACCTGATCTTAAATTAGTGACATACATAGTCTGTATTTTACATATTACACATACAAGCACATTATTATTTGGTCTAATTTACCTTTATATAACATCAAATAAGAGAGTGTATCTCTTTTAACACACTATTAACTATTAACAACGTAGCCTTATCAATTCCAATTATTATAAATAAATATGAAATATAGATATTTCTGGAACAACCCCCAACCGACCAGAAACATGTGTAGTTCCGATTCCTGTATTTACGTATATTTTTGTCTTTGAATTTAATTCATACATTCCGCTGACATAATTTTTAGCGAGGTTTGTAGAAGAGATAGCTTTTTGATTAATAGCAGGAATAAACGGGATATTAACTTGCCCGCCATGACTATGTCCGCTCAACACTAAATCATAAGGGTATTCTTGAAAAGAGTCTGCTGTATCTGGCTCATGTATTAACAAAATATTGTAATTCGAATCATATATCTTTGTAGAATCCGGCATATATACATTTCCCAGCATACTATCATCTAACCCTGTAAATAATATTTTTTTATCTGAATCAGTAGTCACATACCAATTTTCATTTTTTTTTCAGCACAGTAAATCCTGATTGCTTTGCATAATATTTTCATACTGTCTGGCAGCTCCACCACCGCAATCGCGATTCCCATATTGCTATTTTATCATATGTTGCATTGATTTTTTGTAGTTCTTTTATGATATGTTCATCATCATGATACTTGGCATAATTGTCATACAAGTCCCCTGTAAATACAACAACATCTGGATTTTGCTTATTGATATAGTTTACAACCTTATCCAGGTTCTTATAATTAAAATCCGCTTTTATATGCGTGTCTGAGAATTGAACAACTTTAATAAAATCAGAAGTTTTTTCGTTTAAATATAATTGATTTGATGCAATACGATACGGTTCGATTTTAAAAGCATAAAACACACAACTTCCAATCAAAATAAGAAGTGTGAAGACTGTTCCAAAAAAATTTTCAAAAATCTTATCATAAAGATCTATCCTTCCCATAAATTATCTTGCTCAAAATAAAAGTGCTTGTGACATTTATGTTACAAAAAAAATGTGGCATAAAGAAATATATAATCTTTAAACCACAATGTTTTTAACTTACAATCTTCCAGTTACTTGCCTTACAAATTGTCAAATTATGCTGGACATCTGCGTGGTTTTGGTCTGATTAGTAACAAACTTTACAATTGCATTAACTATTACAGCCAACCATTGCATCTTAAATCTAAAGCTATAGCAAAGAATACTAATGTCTAAAATTACATCCAGGTAACCAACCCCAGATTCTTACATTTCATATGTATACTCACTCTACACTAATTCCATCATATGCCCATGTCTCTCCGTTATCCTTTGACTCAAAGCGAATTCCCTGGATTTCCCCAGCTCCTGTTAAAAGCTTTATAGTCAGGATATCCTCTTTCTTTTTCGGCATCTCACAGTATTTATAATTTTCTATGGTAAAGTTAAGTTCTTTTGCCAAAGGCGGCAGCTCTGTCACAGTCTCCAAAGGTAGCTGAAGTTCCGTAAAGGTTGTACCTCCATCCCTGGTGACATAAAGGCTGGAATGGGACTGGGAAGCTCCTGTCAGCCCTGCAAACCCGAAATTTTTATCAAAGAATTCCAGCCCCTCTGTTACCCCAAGATTTCCGCCAAAGGGATTCTGGTTTTCCATTTCCCATGTGTCACCTCCATCCGCAGTTTTTTCCAACTGGTAAAATCTGCTTCCCGCCGCATCAGCCACCACCAGACGCCATCCTATCTTATCATCTAAAAAGAAATACATACTGCCGTCTGTCTGATCTACTGTCCAGCTTTCCACATCTTTTACCTCATCCATCTGTTCCTTATCTAACACTTCCTGGCTGATATATTCTGGTTCCATCATATAGCGAACAGGAGTGATATCTTTCACAGCTGGCATGTGAAGAGAAACCTCAAATCCCACAATTTCTCCACCATTGAAAAGTTGTGTAAAATTTTCACTTCCTTGATCAACACCATCTCCGTCTGCATCACCGGGAAGATAACGCAGCCCGTCCATCACTCCGAAAGACCGGCCCCATAATATACAAGTTCATAGGTCTCATTTTCCAAAATTGAAGACCACATTTTCACCTGATTTTCGCTGTCTGCTTTCTCCAATATCCGGAGCATTGGCTCAAAACGCATATCGGCATTATAATCGGCATTGGCTTCTCCGTTCACCCAAACAATAATCTTCTCATTTATCTTTCTGTCATAAGTAATCAGATATGTCTTTTCTGTTCCTTTTTTTTTTTTCCGTAAAGAAAGGTATCTAAGGTCTGAACTTTCCCAGTCTCATTAAAGGACATCTTAAATCCATTTACCACATAAAGATTTTTCGGCATCTCAAGCTTTTCCTCTAAATCCGTCAGAATTCCTTCGATACCATCTTCAAAGAAGTTATCGTGGACAAAATCTACTTCCCTTTTCTTCCATAATTCATCAAGCTTCCATGACAAATGCCCGTTGTACGGAATTGCTGAATAAATGATACGCCCGCCAAAATAGATTGTACCAAGCAACGCAAGAAAAATCTCTATTCGTAAAAGAACTTTATTCTCGAGCTAAGATGTTTGCTTTGCATCTTTTTCCTTGCAATCATCCATAGTACAGAACTAAGCAAAATTCCAGACAGACTAATCAGCAAAATCAGCAAATGCCTTCTCAGCCCACCATACTGACATACATACCATGCCTGATATAAAAACAGCAGGTAAAAACAAAGACTGGTTTTCCCACATAATTTATAAATATTCTTCATACACCCCTCGATTCTTTCATTTTTGTCTCTTCTAACATGATGTGTCAGTCATATTTTGGCAACTTTATCATATTCCAAAGATAACATGTAACTGTAATCATTTGAGATATGTCCATCCATAAATCCAATAAATGGATTTATGAATTGGAAAAAGGGATTCTTATTTGATCCCTAACATTTATTTCAATCTAATAATTACTCTAAATTGATATTAATGTGATTTTTATTTTTTATAAATGTAATAAATTGCTCCTCTGTACCAAAACTAAATTCATCGCCATTAATTACAAGCCCTTTATTACCATATCCTAACCAACAAAGATTCTTTTTGATATTACAACAGGTTATATTCTTCCATTCAATAATGGTTCTATCATACTTTCTTATAATTTCCAGCTTATCGTCATAAAAAGTTATAAGTTACTTTCTCTTTATACCTTTTATAAGAATAATTTGAATCTAATTTTAAAAATATTTTCTTAGTATAACTTATTGTCCAATAATATAAAAATATAAAAGTTATTGCAATAAGCGGAATACTATAGATCCATTTGTCTGATCCAATCAAAGTACAAACTATAATTCCAATAAATACTTCAATGATTATAAAGTGACGACTCAGATCAGCCAATTCCCTTTTTTCCATTTTTATTTTCATATTTTAAATTTTGATAATAATATTCTATCACCGCCTCATCATACAATGTATGATTTTGTAAAATGACATCCATTTTAATTTCTTCCTTTCCATACTCTACTCCAATCTTCTCCAGCTAATGTGTTTAATTTAATAAATCTTTTAAAATCTTCTATATCTCCGATAACAAAATTTTCTTTTCTTATAAAAATAAGTTGATTAATAACGCGAATCCAGCAATACTCTTTTATGTACCAATTTCCATAATTTCGATAAAAGACACTATTATTTTCCTACCGCTTTCCGGAACTAAAACATTAATCTCATCTTTTTTTTATTGTCATAATTCTTTTTCCAGTTCCATACTGTTTTAAAGCAGTTTCCATTTGTATATAAGTCGCTAGTCTCAGATATATATTATTTATCAATATCACAGCACAAACAAATAATATCATCATAGTCATAATCATTTCTCTTCCAATTTTACTACATAGACAAAATGAAAATATAATCACTGCTCCACAAAAAGAATAATAATATCCTTCTGTACTTTCTATTTTGGGTTTGATAATATAAACAAAAAGAGTTCTTTGTTCCACTCATAATGTATTTGAAATAATATATCCATTATGTTTTTCTCCTCAACTTATGCACTAACTTATTCTATACCGAAATAATACTCAAAAATATTTTTCCGCATTCTACTGCGTTCCCTGCCTCATACCCATTTACAATTCGAACTGCTACTGCTATTTCTGGATCATCAGCAGGTGCATATCCTATAAATAGACCATGATCCGGTCTATTCTTAACTTCTTGAGCTGTACCTGATTTTCCTGCAACCGATATTGGAAATCCGTCAAATATCCCCGTGCTTTGAGTATATAATTCCATACCTGCATGGACTCCTTCCCAGCTTCTTTTATTGATTTCAATCTGGCTTTCCACTTTCGGGCTTGTTTCTACCCCGTCAATTTTGTCAATTAGTGACAATTGGAAACTAGTACCTTCGTTTGCAAGTGTTGTTACATACCTTCCCAATTGGACTGTAGAAAAATTATTTGTTCCTTGTCCGATAGCTGATGGAATAGCATAATTATCAGTTATCTTAGGTTTACTTTCGGTTAACTCAATTCCACTTTTTTCATCTAAATCAAACATTTTCGCGTACTCTTGTATATAATTTAGTGCCTGTTTATCCGAAAATTCATCATTGTCTATCATTCCTAAACGATATGACACTTCACATAAATAATCATTACATGAATTCTTCAATGCACTATCTACACCGTTAACAGCCCCATGCCCTGCATGGTTCCAGCATTTTAAAGGTGGATCTACTTTATCAAACACTCCATCGCATTCAACCATGGTTGACTCATCTATTACACCTTCTTCTAATCCCGCAATAATTGTAACAGGTTTAAATGTTGAGCCTGGTGCTGATAACTGTTGTGTTGCACGATTAAATAAGGGTAATGATGCATTATTATATATTTTATAATAATATTTGTTATCCATTTGGTTTGCTAAACGATTATTATCATATCCCGGATAAGATACACATGCTAGCACTTTTCCTGTTGCGGTATCTGTAACAACTGCTGATCCCGAACATGGATCTAACGCTAAATCCGCTGGCGTAATTTCAAGTTTCTGTATTTTTTTAATTAACAAATCAAAAAGTGGTAATTAGCCCTCGATTCCAGTTTTCGTAATCCTCATCTTCAGGATTTAAAAATTGCTGTTCATATAATAGCCTAACGATATCATCTGGCAATATCTCATCGTTGAGTACCAAGTATTTATTTATTAACTCATCAAACTGACTATTTTCCTGTAATTCATTTACTATAAAAGAGACCAATGATTCATAGATTTCATCTTTGTTCAAGTATTCTTCTTCTGACGCAATTATATCTGAATTTATGTTTCCAACACCAATTTGGTCATACAAATACTCTTTCATGGATAATTCGCCTTTTTCCCATTTTTCAACTAATTCTTCATTATTGTTCTTGTTATTTATAATGTTCAAATTATCAATGATAAAACTCTGGTATTCTTGATTTTCAATTCCCAATTCATTATATTTCGTTGACAATTCTCTCAAATCTTTTTCAATACCTTGAACCACTTCACTTTTCCTTTTTTCAGAAAAATTTGAAAAAACTTTCTTTCTAATTCCGAAGCATCCTCTTCTCTTAATTGTTCTAAATCAATAACGCCATTGTTTAAAAGTGCAATATACACATCATATATTGGAATTTTTATTTCAGTAGTATCATCTACCCCTTTTTTATCAAAAGTTTTTGTGTTAATCAGATGTTGCACTAATATATCGGCTATCTTCCTTTCTAATGCTTCATATGTTTTTTTCTGTAATTCAACATCTATGCTTAAATATACGTCTTTTCCTGCTCTCGGTTGCTGTATTACTCCAAGATCTTGTGTCGTTCTCCTGTATTATCTACATATACTTCCTTTTTCCCATCTGTTCCTTGAAGAACTTGATCTAAATATTGCTCCATTCCAGATTTACCCACTATGGAATTAATGGTTAATTTACTATCATCCCTTTCTTTTTAACTCCTCGGATGATATAGTGCCTATGTATCCTAATATAGAGGAACACGCTTCTCCCCCTTCATACACTCGTATTGTATCCTGTTTAATATCAACTCCTGAAATATCATATTGATTTTCCATAATGGCAAAGAACAGTTTCATCTGATACATCTTTTGCCACTGTTACTGAAAGATATTTTTGATATGCCTGTAAAGATAATGCATAGCGTATATTTAAAATATCAAGTAGATCACTTTTTCAAACTGTTGCGGTAACCCATAATCTTTTTTTTTTCTTTATCTGTATACTTCTTCTCTCCTTGCGCAAAAACACAAAACTTATCTGATAAATAAGAGACTATTTCATCTGCTGTAGAATTTCGTTCCTTAGCTTCCATATCGTCGATGTTCGCTTTTCCATATACATCTGCTTTAAATCTTTGAAGCCAAAAATCATCTACAGAAAATTGGTAATTACCATTTGGATCTATTATAATTTTCAGACTAGTTTCTATGCTATCTCCTTTACTTTTTATAATACGAATCATCTGATAAATTTTTGAATTCATATTCAACTGTCGCTCTCGATCTGAATTATAAGTTTCTTGATCTTCGAATGTAACCGAATTAGCTAACTTATTTGTAGCAAGTGGTTTGCCATTACGATCATAAATATTTCCTCTTGCTCCAGATAGTACAATTTCTCTTTTCGTTTGTAAAATGAAGTTATTTTCGTATTCTTGTCCTTTCACAATATGTAATTGAAACAACCGTACTATTAAAATCGAGAACATTATAAAAAAAACACTTAACAGGACTAAACCTCTTGGTATTTTTAATTTCTTCATAATTTATTTTCTGAATTTCCAAAGAATCATCTTTGATATACTCCTTTTTAATATTTCCTCCCTGCATTTGTATGATTATAAATTTAAAAAATCATTGCGATTGTAGTTGATTATATAAATAAAAAGCATCATTTACATGAAATGGTTCTGTATTATGATTTCCTTCTGCATTTACTGTTATAGCAATATATTTTCGACCATTAACAATCGCTTCTGAGGCTAAACAAAGCCCTGCCTCATCTGTATAACCTGTTTTTCCTCCCACAATTTCACCCTCATCCAACTCCCATTGATCTCGTAGTTTAAACATACTACTATAAAAAAAAGTAAAACCACTTAAATGCTGGTCTGTCGGCGCAACAAAATAACTTTTGACTGAAATATATCATTAAAAGTTTGATTTTTTTAATGCATACTGTAAAAGAATTCCTATATCTTTCACTGTAGTATAGTGAGATTCATTATGTAATCCTGTTGCATTCATAAAATGTGTATTATTCATTCCTAAATCTTTAGCTTTCTCATTCATTAGTTCTACAAATGCTTGTTCTGAACCAGCAACATACTCCGCTAAAGCAATTGAACACTCTCCCCTGAAGGCAAAATGTTTCCATACAATATGTCAATTATTTTTGCATTTTCACCAGGCAGAAAAGCCCGCCATTGATGCATTTTGGGCATATAGTTCATTAAATATTTCTGGCTCTAATGTAATAGTTGCTTCCAAATTGTTTATATTTTCAATTGCTAGAATACATGTCATTATTTTCGTTAATGATGCTGGAAATATTTTTTCATCCTGTTGAAATTGAAATATAACTTTACCGTCATCGAGACTGATTACAATTCCAGCACTACTATGTAGCTGGTCTAAATCCAGTTTCCGCTGTTGCGTCTGAATAACTAATGGTTTTACTGTTTCTTCAGATTTTTCTTCTATTTTCTCCCTCTCTTGCGGATTGAAAATTTTTAATAAGACTAACAAACTGATAAGTATTATAAAAAAGCAAACTTTCTATTATCCAAACTATCTTTCTATTTTTCTTTTTTTACTTTTTTTTCTTCTCTTACTCATATATACCTTAATCTTCTTTCTATAACCTGATAACTAAATATTCGTTTACAAAAACCACGCGTGTAAGACTTATAGCTAATAAATCTTTTTATTTTTACAGGTGTCATATTTAGAAGTATATATATAACACCACGAATCTTACACGCGTAAGACATTTATAATATTACATACGTAAGATTGGAATGTCAATATATTTTTTTCTATTTCATATTCTACGTGATCATGTTATTTGACCTTTTGCAAATTACCTGCATTGATTTTAATTCATCAAATATACCTTAACTTTAAACGAAACATGTCTATAATATTTGAGGGGGCAGAATCGCAAAAATACGAATCTGCCCTCAAATATTATAGTGCAATGCTTAGATATATAATTTAACTTGTTGAAATTCTTTTTCAATACTCTTCGTATACTGGAATATCTAATTCAATTTTCTGTATTTTATTAGACAAATATTGACAAGTTCCATCGCCATACGGTTTAATGACAATTTCATTTTTAAAAAGCACAATCAGTATTCCTATCTGGCCATACAGCATCAACATATAGCGTGAGTGTTCCCTCACTATTATCCAAATAATCTACTACTTCACCAAAAGGGGATGTTCCTCGATAAAAAAAGGTTACTATCATAGGTATTACTTTCCATATCATATCCACAATGCTTTCGCAATTCTTCTATTGTAACAGGTAAACAAGCTATCATAACATTTTCATATATTTCTGCTGAAATTCTCCCTGAATCTTTCTTTAATTGTTCACCTGTATGTACCTGATATAAATCCTCAAACAATCTAGGTAATAATATCGTTTCTACATTACTTTCGTCCCAATTTTGAGTAAGAAAATTATAGTTCAAATAGTTAAATACAGAAACATATTGATCAGTTAAAATTCGCAATGTATCCGATAACGGTTTTACACGATAATATTCTTTTTAGTGCTTTGCATGTGCAACAATATACTCATATGAATAGATTAGATATCCTTTTGATGTGTATTTTATTTCAGCAATATTGTTCGCTGTTCCGTTTGATATTTCAGCTTGTTCTCCTTTTTCCCAAGTAAGAGTCATTGTAAAAGATTGCAACACTTTATTTCGGTAAATAAAAGTTTCAGAACGAAAAGAGCCATCATTATTTACCTCATATATTGTAACATCTGTTTCTCTATCCTCTAAATAATGCAGATAAAATTCTTCCACTTTTTCATAATTTTCCATATTCATATTTTCAGCCACACATACCAAACCATTTTCGCCAAAACGCTTTTTATCTTTTTTTACTTCCTCTCTTGAAATACTCTGATATCCTGTTGTTTGATCAATAATTGGATGATAAATATCCTTACATTGAGTTACTATTTTTAATAATTGATTTCGAAGTTCTTGCTTCTCTTTTTCTGTTAAAAATACATTTCGTTTCTTCTCTAATAAATGGATTTTGGATATTCTGTTCTTCTTTTTCTTCTAACTGTTGATATACTTTCCAATTGTCTTCATTACCTTTTTTTTTCTTGTATCTTTTCTTTTGCAACTGGTCAAAGCATATAATATAATCAATATTGTGAGAAGTATAATCATTATCTTCCACTTTTTCTGCATTTTTTTTTTCTCCTTAATATTACATTTGTAAGACAAAATATAATATTATATGTATATAACTATAAAGTCAAGATTATTAGTATAAATTCAAAATTTAGATATTCTGAATACAAAAATTTAAAGTTCTATATATTTTAAGTAAAAATCTATAGTCAATTTATACGCCTTTTAATTTCCCTGTCTACAATTTTTTAATCACTAAATTTTTCCTTATGACACAAATAATTGCGTAAAGGAAAAGATATCAGTCAAAACAATCTCCATTTAAAGATTTTTAAAAAAAATTTATAAAAACACTACTTTAACAACAGACTTGTGAAATATTATACTCCACAAGTCTGCCTGTTTCCTTTTATTATGTTTATTAAGTGCCTGTATAAAATAGCACTTCTTATTCTCTTTATTTAAATAATCCCATATCCAAGAATAGTTGCACTTCCAACAGAATATGAATGTTTCCAAACCCCTCGGACATTATTACCACCAATGTTAGTACCTGTATTTCCTTCTACTGTATAAATGATTCCACCTTCATATTTTTCCACGATTCCCACATGATCCGATATGCCATCTCCATTCCAATCAAAAAATACCAACCTGCACTCGGAATGCCGCCTGTTTCCTGCCACTTTCCATGACTTTTAAACCAAGCAATCCCGTTTTCGCACAAAGAAAACTTCGGCATTGCACCAGATTCTATCAATCCAGCTTGTTCCCCACACCAACTGACAAAGCAGGCACACCATTCCACATAAGAGTCAAATCCATACCATCTCCAGTATTTTTCCCCATTACTACTCCCAACTTCCTGTTTTGCCACTTGCACAATCTGTCCATTTCCAAATATTCCGCCAAAGATACCACCTCCAGAATAGTATCTCTGAACATGAGGAACATATTGAGGATCTCCATATCTTGGCCAACCAAGTTCCGCTGCCTTTTCTTGGCTAAACTGCAATGCATTTTCCAGACTATATCCGCCATAATGTTCTAACGCCCATCCAATATAACCATTTCCGTAATTATATCCTTGCCAACTGAGTTGTAGCCTGCTGATATCTAATGGACTTTCACATCCTGCCTGTCTTACACAATCTGCCTCCGGATTCCTGCATCATGATTGCTTGGATTGAAGGTACATATTCTGAAATTCCATACTGTGAAGCATACCTCTGAATGGTAGATGTATAAGCCAGTACCTCCTGACTTAGTGGCTCCCGCACTACTACTCCCAGAACTTCCTGCAATTCCACCAATCACCCCAAGAACAATCACCAACAGCACAACAATCCAGCCGCCTGCCGCCAGAAAGGCTCCTAATGATTTTACTGCGGTAACTCCCGTTTTAACCGCTGTTTTTATTCCAGATACTGTCCGTTTAGCGCCTTTGCAGATTGTGTTGCAGCCTTTTTCCCTTGGACAGCTAATTTTTTTTCCAGAACGGTAAGCATGTTCTGCCTGTTTCTTTAATTTTGACGCTTCCTTTGAAGTTTTCGCTGTATGTGCTTGTTTGATACGATTTGCAGAATCTCTCAAAGGGGTCGCATTTTTTACCTCTGCAATGTTCTCTCTCGCTACTCCTGCTGTTCTTTTGTTTACCGCTTCTTTTGTTTTAATTCGTATATCAGTTTGACGTTCTGTTTGTGAATTTCCTTGAGTTCCACTGTTTCTACTCTGTTCAGCAGTACGATCCGCATTTTTTACTCCTTCGTTCTTTGATGACTCTCCAGGTCTTCTCTGCCTTTTTTTTTGCCGCTTTTTTACTGCCTTTGAGAAACGATGGTTTCCCCTTTACTGGCCGACCACTTGATTCCTTCTTCCAGCCGGTCAGAAGCATACTGTTCCGAGACTGTTTGGGAGAAAAATGGGAACCGTCATGCGTAGATAGCAGGGAACGTTCTGCAGATTTTAAAGTAATATCCTTGATCAATTCTTTGGGAAGCTGTTTGGCATGTTCCCGGACTTTCAACGTCCGGTCTACCTCTTTTGTTTTAATATCTGCCTTATTCTCCTCCTTTATCGTTCCACCTGTTTTTCCTATCTAACAGTTTCTGCATATCTTTTTGTGCTTTCTGTACCAGTGGGTGCTTCTCATAAGCCTCCACAAGTGCAATTAAATCCCGCTCCACCCCATTTCCTTGATATAAAGGATAGTGGATATCACTGTACTCAGGCACATCTGGATCATGTAAAATAAATCCAATCCCAACCCCCATACCGGATCTTTTCTGTTCCATTTTCTGGTATATCCGAAAGGCTTCTTTTAATGTAGCGCACTCTGTCACTTCTCCCATTGTTTCAAATTCCATGCATTCAGCTGTATAAAAAGATATTTTCTTTTCCTGTACATCTTTTATCACATTTACACACCCTTTCTCTATGAATCAAAAACCGTTACACAGTCCCCCATGTAACGGCTTTCATATTTTTGATTCAATTATGACGTACTGTAAAACACATTTGATGAACGAACCTATGCTATACAGCTTTCAAACTTTCTCCTGGTTTTGTTGTCATCAGTTGGTACAACTTTGTATTCCTTTGGGAATGTATTTTCAAATGGAACCAGATTTCCAGAACAGCGTATCAAACCACTTCCAGCTTTCACATTTGTGATATATCCTAACTGGTTGTCGGAAATGTTCAAAAGTCTTGCCAATTCTTCCCGGTCCGTACTTGCCTGGTTCAGCATAACTAAAAACTCACTGTTTGCGAGCATGAGTCTTGCCGTATCGGAACGTAGAACCTCATCTACATTCTGGCTCATGGCATTCACGAACCCATTATACTTTCGGATACGCTTCCATAACTTATAAAAAAATTCTGCACTGTATGGATAGCGGAATAACAGATAAAACTCATCACAAAAAGATCCAGGTCCGTTTCCCTTTTTTTTCCAGTTCTGGATCACACGGTTGAAAATGGCATCCAGTGTTACCAACATGCCAAGGGGCATGAGCTGGGAACCCAGTTCCCGGATATCATAATCCATGATACGGTTCTTCGTATCCACATTTGTTTTATGCGCAAACGTGTTCAGACTTCCACTGGTAAATAATTCTGCTGATAAGGCAAGAGCTCTTGCTTCTGGCTCTTCCTGCAAAGATCAGCTGTCGGTATAAGTCCTTTAAAGTCGGCACTTCCTTGGTATAACCGCTGCGGATATAATCACGATAAGTATCAGCTGTACAGCGGTCAATGATGGATTTATCCTTTGCGCCCAGATTGCCTGCCCCTATCAGCTGTTCAAAAACAGACAACAGAAATTCTGATTTTTCAATTAGTGGATTGGTATCATCCCCATAGTCGCTGTCCATATCCATAGCATTCAGATGCATTCCAGAAGTTGCTGATACTTTTACAACTTCTCCCCTAATGCTACTGTCAGGTTTCCAAATTCGATTCCGGATCTAGAATTAGGATGTCATCCTCCGTGGCAAGTGCTAATGCAACAATCTCTTCTTTGGCAGAAAAACTTTTTCCGGATCCACTGACTCCTAAGCGAAAACTGTTGCCATTCAGCAGTTTCTTCCGGTCCACAACGATCATATTTTTTGCTGACCGCATTCTGCCCGTAATAAATCCCTCCTTCCTGCATGATCTCCTGGGTATGGAAAGGAATCAGGACAGCCGTAGACTCTGTGGTCAGGGTACGCAGGGCATTGATCTTTCGTGATCCAAAAGGCAGCGCCGTATGCAGACCGTCCATTTGCTGCCACCGCAGAGTGGACAGCTGACACAGATTTTTCCTCGCAATGGATTTCAAGGTTTCCGTATCTGAGTTCAACTCCTTATAACTGTCTGCCATATGCACAATGGTCAACACCCCGAACATCATTCTCTGATCTCTAGTGGTCAGGTCATTTAACATCTCCTTTGTTTCGGTTCTCTGCAACTCCATCTCATACGGAATGGTTGCAGAAAAGTTATTGTTTTCGTTCTGCCTTCTCTGCCAGTTGGTCACGTTCGTTTCTACACCAAGCAGTTTGTTTTGTATCTCACGGACTGCTTCATCCGTAGGGACTGGCAGGATATCAATCGACAGCATTAAGTTTCTGCTCAAATCACAGAGTTCCGATACCATGCTGTCCCGGACGTAAGTGGCATAATCCTGCATATACAAAACACGCCCATATCGCCCATCAATCTTAAAATGATCCTGCAAGAACTCCATAGAATCTGGTGCAAACCAGTCTTTAAAATCATGTCCTCTTTTTACAGCTTCCTTAAAATCAAACTCTGCTGTCGCAGAAACATCTTCTTTAAAGAAGTCACGGAAAATCTTCAGACGCTCTCCAGCATCCAGTTCTTCCCCAATGGAAGATAACTTCGCCAGATGTGTGGTGATATCCGTTCCAACACGTGCGAAATAGGTCCTTGCCTCATCAATGTTCTTCTTATGGACACTGATCGTCAGATAACGTTCCCGAAGAATACTGTTATTGGTATCACTGATCTTGGATAACAACATTTCGTTGTATTCTTTTTCGGTATTCATCAATTCGTCCTCTTTCATAGGGATCAGAATGGATTGTTCAAATTCTGCCTTATTGATGCGGCGGTTATTAATGGTAAGTTTGGCGGATGCGCCGGAGTCCAATGCATTTAAAAGCTCGGAATAATCCAGAAACATTTCTGTCTTATCCTCTTTGCTTGCAATGGAATAATTGATATCCGTAAAACGGAACGATTTTGAAAACAGCCTGCCGGACTGAAAGATGCCATCCGGCCAGATCCGCTGTATCGGGATTGCCTGCTGTACAGACTTCGGAATCATAAATTTCTCTTTTTCTAGTTTTAATGTACGATGCAGCGTTTTAATCAACCGCATCCCCCCTTCCTTTCTTTTTTTTCTATTTTTGCTTCTCTTTCGTTCTACCAGCTCCGTGCCATTTCTGCAGGAACGTGTTCCGATTTCTATTGTCTCTTCCAGACATTTCAGATAGAGATTCTCCGATTGAAACACCAGCTTTTTTGGGGCATAAGATCTCTGATTTTAACCACACCCATACGAACTTTTCCAGTGTCATCTGGTGATAGCGGAAAAACCACATCCCGCAAAAAGGGGCTGCAGCAAAAAAACACTCAGCCATCCGGCAATCTCCGTTCCACAGGTATCTTTTTGTCCCTAGATAAACACCTACTGCGGCAAAGCAAATCGCCAATACAGAAAAGAAACACTGCCGCATGCTCAGTCCAAAGAAAAAGGACTCCTGAAATTCCTGGATCTCTTTGTTCATTTTTACTTCCATTTTGTCAATACAAATAACAGAAAATAAGCCAGGGGACGGCCTTTTCTGTCATAACTCCTTTCCTTTTTGTATTCCCACATTTTACCGTTCCATTTGATTTCGTTTTTTCTTTTTCGGCACTTGGCTCTTTTCTTCAAGTTCCGGATGATCCTTATAAAAACGTTTCATTCCTTCTGGATCTAATTCCTCCAGCCGCTTAAGATCAAATGCCACTTTTGCATAGGTACAGAATCCAGAATGTCCTCTTTTTGAATAAATTTCAATTTTTCCTTACTCCCAAAGTCCTGGATAAAGGCCTCATGAACATCCGATCTCTCAAACGGTAAATTTACCGTCAGATCACTAAAAGATTCCCATACACCATCTTCCTTTGCCAGCATTCCAATATACAGACCTTTTCCTGTATAGTAAGTGCCTATCTCCAGTTTGATTTCTTCATGTCCCATTTCCCAATCATATCCTAAAAATTGGTTGTTCTTTCATACTCCTGCCTCCTTACTTATAACCCCATGATTTCTTTTACAATCCGGTCCGCTGCCTTAATTGCCCCTACCAATACTAATAGGTTAAAGATCAGCTCTGCCACATAATTCCATACAATATTCACCGCAGATAAACTGCTGTCTGCGATTGCCGGCGGACTGGCAGCAAATACAGAAAAAAATAATGCAGGCAAGTGCAATGATTGCTCCTTCCATACAAACCCCTGCATAGGAACGGACAAAGTTCTTCCCTATGTTCTGTGTAGGCTCTCCCGCAAAAGTCGCAATGGGAATGGGTGCTATGGCTGTGTACATATACAGCTTGAACATCCTTCCATACACGGTCAAGATCATAATAAATGACAAGACTGTAATAAACAGGCTGCCAAGCAGTGTAACAATCCAAAGAGGAATAGAATCTAATAATCCTACACTTTCAATCTTCTCCACCATTTCAGCCGGAAGTTCGATTACATCTGAATCCCCACCAAATCCTGAATTTTGCATGATTGTAGATACCATTCCCTGTATGACAGAAAAAAAGTGCCATCATCAATTCCAGCCCATACCCTACTGCCCCTTTTGCCAGTGCAAATCGAATAAACAATTTCACCGCATGCTCTGGCTTTTTACGTCCAGATAGCTGCTACAGGTTTTCACTACACTGATCGCAAAAAAAAAGTACTAAAAGTCCATACCCGATTCCTTTTAGAGCATCATGAATGGTCAGCATCACACTCCAGATATCTCCGCCTTTAAAGGTTTCCGGGCTTTGCGTTAAAAGCTGCCAGATTTCTGACAGCTTAGAATTCCATGTTTCTAACGCATTGTTTAGATTTTGAACGATCCAGTTATCACTTTCCAAGTAGCATTTCACCTCCCTGTTGTTTCCATTTACAGACAGGGAGAACAGCACAGTGTCTGCTCTCCCGCTGTACTGCTGATATCAGATTACACCATGATCAAATCCAAAATCTCTTTTGCAAAGGTAATAATGACGCCGCCTGCTAAAGTCAAAAATCCATTTGCCCTCTGGCTTGGATCATGCGATTTTAAAGACAAGCCGATCTGCACCACACCAAATCCTAACAAGATCAAGCCAATCGCCCGGATCAAGGAAAAAAATAAAATCAGACAAGTTATTCACCACTGCTAATGGATCTCCTGCAGCCAGAACAGGGGTTGTACACCACATCATGGCGAATACGATTACTGCATAGCTGACAAAAAATCGTTTTTGTACACCACTCATTCGCAAAGGCTTCGTCTTCGGATTCTTTTTTCTTAAACAATTTCTGCATCATATGCACGATACACATTCCTCCCATCTAAAAAGGCTGCTCTTTGCCGAGGATGTCCTCTTCACAGAGCAGCTCATAATCATCTAAGCGTTCAATATCAATATTCAAATCATCATGTGACCTCGGAGCTTTCGCATAGTCATACGGAGGCGCACCGCCATCCTCTGTCCATTTCACATTTGGATGTTTCTTTAAATTATATTTGTCATCCAGCATGGGACGTTCCCCTCGGACAAACAGGATTGCTTTCCGGTTATCCAGTAAGCGGATCTCATCCGGTGTAAAGAGTTCCCGCCCTGTCTGCTGATAGTTCGTAGAATAACTTCCGTTTCGTCCTTTTGTCTGTCCATAAGTATTCGTATCTAAAGTTTCTTTTCCCAACAGTTCCGAAATGTATTTATGGCCCTCTTTTTTCGTTGCCTCCCAGATATAAAAGTTCATCGCAATTACCTACAAGCTTTCCCATGAGTCCTTAAATAGAGCTTTCATTTGCGCCATATTCTGGATGATGATACTACAGGAAATTGCACGTGACCGCATGGTAGCAAGGATCTTATCAAAATCATCCGGTAAGGCTACATTCGGCCACTCATCCATGACTTTGCCTGAAACGCCGCCCAGGGCAAGGTAGCTCCTTGTCTGCCAGTCCTGCGGATAAAGGCAGATAAAGGACAAAAGGTCAATCGGTGCTTCAAAGACAAAGAGCTGGTTGCCGTTTCCCTCATAGTGGAACGGTTCTGCAAGGCAATGTCAAAGCTGTATGCAAGCTGGGCGTTCTTTCCACGCTCGGCTTTTTCCACGGCGTTCCATAGGGTCTGGCGGTCTGCGTATTCGGGCGGTGCATGGGACGGCAGGAGAATGTCGGAGCAGATCACGCCGCCCTTGCGGGTGTAGTCGCTGTATTCGCCGTAATACTCGCTATACAATCGCTCCCCGGCACGGTAGGCGGCAGAAGCAATAGCGGACTGTCCTGCGCTTCGCTTAGTCTGCGTGACGCTCAGA
>VOFI01003556.1_pt1:12500-36777 | contig 36777 bp, 58 predicted proteins | sample 5384131 | NCBI WGS metagenome assembly VOFI01 (sample SAMN12384728, study PRJNA508395) | human gut metagenome | isolation source: healthy gut H | host: Homo sapiens | reverse complement strand
CGGCGGCTTGGAGGAGCTGCCATTTAACTGAATATCGTACTTTTGTCAGTGCGCTCGATGGATGCGAAAATCGTTTGTGCTGTCCGGGTGCTTTTGTTACCCCGGTGCCGCTCCCCCGCCCTTCCGTTTTGATCCGGTCCTGTCAACCCGAACGAAACGAAAGGATTTTTTGAAGCAAAAATATTTTTTGAAATTTTCCAGGGGAACCAGCCAAAAGGTGCCTCCGGCAGAACAGTAGTGGGCGAAAGGGAAGTAATGACCTGCCTCCCGGCAAGAAGGAGGTGAGACAATGACACCTGACCGCCACTACGAACACAAGCAGCACACCTTTGACAGCTTCTGCAAGAAAGTGTTGAAGTGCAGGCCTACAACGGTTATCGGGAGATCAGCAGCCGCAGTCGCGCGAAGTCGCTTTCAGCGAGCCCGGAGGATTCGATGGAGCAGCTTGCGTCCCTATGACCGGTATCCCTGGGAATACACTTTCTTCCCCTGTCGGGGAGATGTGATCCTGATCGAGGATGACCGGCTGGCCGAGGCGCTGAACGCGCTGCCCCAGGATGGAAGGGACATCCTCCTGATGTACTTCTTCCTGGACATGGCAGACCGCGAGATCGCCGAGCGTATGAACATGGCACGCCGGACGGTCAATACCCGCAGGCATAAAGCCTATCGGCTGCTGAAGGAGCTGATGGGAGGTGATGTAGATGGTTAAATCTGCAAGCACACGGGCGGCCCTGCTTCCTTACCCTATCGCCGCCGCTGTCCGGGAGAGCCGGACGCGGTAAACACGGTGATCCGCCACTATTCCGGCTACATAGCAGCGCTTTCCTGGGACAAGCTATGACGTCCATGGCTGCCCTTATTCCTATGTGGATGAAGAATTGCGCCGCAGGGCTGGAAGCAAAGCTGATTATTTCCATTCTGGATTTTGACCTGAGCTGATCCGGGAATGGGGCGCTGCGTGTTCCCCTTTCCGCGCGGTGCCCCGGCCCGTTGGGAGGCCAACGCCGCAGTATAAGGCAAACGGATACATTCCTGTTTGTGCCGAGCCATACGGCCGGTGCGCCATGACCTCGTTTCAAGTCCGCAGGACGGGACCACTGTAACGGGCGAGCGAACAGCACCAGGCCGCAAAGTAAGCGTGGCGGCTTGCAGGCGATGACACACGGGCAGGGTCAAAGATACTCGCGCATTGAACGCCCACAAAGCATTGTGCGCCGCACCCATCAGCATGGGCCGGGGTTAGACTCCCGTGGAGCTGTGCCAGCAGCCGTCCGTAAGCCTACTTTTCTTTTTTGAAAGTTTATGGATAGATCGTAAACTTTTCAATTAGCAGCAGACAAACACGGAGCAGCACGGTAAAATGATGGTGGAAGTTATATTACCCACACATATTCGTGCTGTTCCTTTTCATAACTGAAAGGGGGTTCTCATGTCTCAAACATGGAACGGCACGAAGAAAGAAACCCCTGAAAGAAGGACGTATACGGTTGACGATATTGCTCAAATTCTGGGCATCGGAAGAACTTCCGCATATATCCTTGTAAAAGAAGGGCACTTCAAAATCGTGCGAATTGGTAACGCCATACGCATTTCCAAGCGGTCATTTGACGAGTGGCTTGACTCCCTCGACCTGTGATCCAAGAAAGGAAGAACGATATGGCATCTATAATCAAGCGAAAGAAAAACTATTCCGTTGTTTACAACTATGTGGATGAAAACGGAGAAACCAAACAGAAGTGGGAAACCTGGCATACCCACAAAGAGGCCTTGAAGCGCAAGGCGGAAATCGAAAATCAGCAGCACACGGGAACTTTTCTCCCTCCAAGCAATCAGACAATTACCGAGTTTCTTTATGACTTCGTATCTCTTTACGGAGAAAAGAAATGGGGCGTGTCTATGTATGACGGCCAAACGGCACTGATTGCGAACTATATCAATCCGATTATCGGTGATATGGAGGTACAGGCGGTTACTCCCCGTGCGGTTGACGGTTATATCCAGACCTTGCAGAAAACCAAGTCGGTGTCTACCAAGACCCGAAAGGCCGTTACCACCTATGTCAGCGACAAGACCATTGAAAAGATCATCAAGCTCCTGCGGTGTGCGTTTAAGCAGGCGGTACGATGGGAAATCATTGCAAGAAATCCCTTTGACAATGTGATCCTCCCTAAAACGGAGTATGCGAAACGGGATATCTGGACAGCGGATATGATTCGTCTTGCTCTGGACAAATGCACGGACAGCAAGCTCTATGTGGCAATGAACCTTTCCTTTGCCTGCTCTCTGCGTATGGGTGAAATCCTGGGGCTGACCTGGGAGAACGTCCATATTTCCGATGAAGATATTGCGGCGGATAACGCCTATGTCTACATCGACAAGGAGCTGACAAGGGCATCCAAACGGGCGATTGAAACGCTGGGTGAGAAGGATATCTATTACATCTTCACTCCGCTCATGCCGAACACCAGCACAAGAATTATTCTGAAAAAGCCGAAAACCGATTCCAGCATCCGTAAGGTGTGGCTTCCGAAAACGCTTGCCTACATTCTGCGGGAATGGAAGAAGTCCCAGGACGAGCTGAAAGGCTTCCTGGGCGACGAGTATCAGGACTTCGATCTGGTTGTGGCACTTCCCAATGGACGGCCCTGCGAAGATCGGATCATCCTCAAAGAATTTGCAAAGCTCCGTGAGGACGCAGGGCTGCCGAAGGTGGTCTTTCATTCTCTCCGTCATTCCAGTACCACCTACAAACTGAAACTGAACCACGGCGATCTGAAAGCCACCCAGGGCGATACGGGCCATGCCGAGATCGACATGATAACCAGTATCTATGCTCATATTCTGGACGAGGATAGAAAGGTCAATGCTCAGAAATTTGAGACTGCCTTCTATGCCAAGCCTGATCTTCGCAATGTCCGTCCGCCGGAGGAACCGGCAAAATCGGAACCTGCGACCCTGGACCTTGAAAGCCTTGTGGAGCAGCTTCAGAAGTCGCCGGAGCTGGCAAGTGCGCTCGCAGCCCTGATAGCGGCGCAAGCCCCGGCAAAGTGATCCGAAAAATCGAATTAGCAAAACGCAGAATTTTCTTAGCAAATTTCTGAAAAGCGTTCGAGTCCAATTAGCAAATATACATCATGCGGCGCATAAAAATCTCCCGGTAACGGAAGTGAAATTACCGGGAGAAGGAGGAACAAAAAAACGCTGCAAACCCCGAAAAAAGGCTTGCAGCGGTGCTTTCTGGCGTCCCAGAGAGGATTTGAACCTCCGACCCCACGCTTAGGAGGCGTGTGCTCTATCCAGCTGAGCTACTGAGACATTTTTAAGATTTATGCAATTTTCATTGCTCGAAGGAATCGAACAATCTGCCGCATTGTTTTCATTTTTCCCTTTGGGAACCAGACCATTTGTATCAATCTTCATAATGTAAATTTCTTCTTCTGTTATTTTATTCATCAGTTTGTATCTTTTTTTTCTTCTTCTGTAATCTTTTTTGTAATCGATTTCTCCTATTACGGAATACTGGTCACTCTCTACACCATATGGCATAAAACAGGTGTCCACGATAGACAGAACATCTTCATAAGCGATCCGGCGTGATAACATGGAATAAGTATCCATATCTTCTAAAGTCAGATTTTCGATTGCATCCTCATCCCCATCTCTTGCTGCTGCAATCAGGTGGTTCCGGTTCTGCATATTTTTTTCTGGATCGTTTTTTTTCTGCTTTTCATTTTTCATCATCGGAAGAATAATCTTACCGCTGATGGACAATGCAGAAAGTGTAACACTTCTTCCGACGATTCTTGGAAAATGTTCCTCGTTTAAATACTCCGCTACATTTTGCAGATAAAAGATTAGGGACACACCTAAACGAACCTCATCACAGATTCCGGCATAAGATTCTTTTTCTGCATGCTTTTGTACTTCTGTCTGTTCCTGTGAAGTAATTCCATGTCCGTAAAAATACGGAATGTAATATTCAATTCTGAAATTGTCGTGGTCAGTAAATTCTCCACGAACTATAATTCCCATGGAATCCGCAAATTCTTTTGTGAATTCTGCGTACTCGTTTCCTTCCGAATCTCTCGCTGACATATAGTTTGTCGGAGAGGATACAATGCTCTGGAGAAGTTCGTCTAACTCTTTTTGATCTTTTATATTTTAAATCCAACTGCTCTTAAAAAATCATGCATAGAACTCCTCCTCACTTCTTTTGAAATTAATCTTATTATATTATATGTTATTACTTTTTTCTAGGTATAGATTGCAATTTTTATTTTTATTAGAATTTAATGCCGTGTCCAATGCTTCCTGCTCTTCCTCGGAAAGAGTGATCACAGAATTTCCATCAATAATTTCTTTGATGTATGTATAGCATCCTTCACGGCTATGCATTGCATTGATGATAAATCCATCGTTGGTCTGACTTAAGAGTGCAAGTGAAAAACTCAGCTTTCCTCCCATTTCGTTAAAAGCATCGTATTTTACAAGTCCCACTTTTTTGGAAGGTATATTTCATGTTTGAAAAAATACGGTTGATGTTTTTCTCATTTTTCTCATTGAGTCCATCAGCTGCTCTACCTGATCCAGTCTTTTAAAATGGTGTCCTCTAAATTTTTCGCATCTTTTCCTGTCATAAAATTGTTGTATGCTTTTTTCAGGGAATGCATTTTTGCTGCATTCACGATCATTACGATGATCAGTATCAGTACAAGTGCTGCCAATCCGATCACGATATAATCAGAATCAATTCCTAAGTATTCAGATATCATATTTTCTCCTTCCAGAACGTCTGTTCTATTTTAATATCATGTCAATTAATCGGTCTAAATCTTCTTTATTATAATACTCGATCTCGATTTTTCCCTTATTTTCATCTTTTGCATTGATGGATACTTTTGTTCCCAGAATCTGTTTCATTTTTTTCTTCCAGATCCTGATATACGATTTCAAGCTGTTTATCCATCTTTGTTTTTCTACTTCTTCTTTTTCCTTCTGTACTTTCTTGACCAGCTTCTCTGTTTCTCTTACGGAGAGTTTTTCATCGAAGACTTTTTGTGCCATATTATACTGTTTTTCTAAATCTTCAATTCCAAGAAGTGCTCTTGCGTGTCCGGTTTGTATCATATCATCAATGACCATCTGCTGTACTTTTTCATTTAATTTTAAAAGACGTATAGAGTTGGTAACTGCAGTACGGCTCTTAGACACACGCTCCGCTACCTCATCCTGTTTCAGATTGAATTCTTCTAATAATCTCTTATAAGCAAACGCTTCTTCAATCGGAAAGTGCATCCTCATTAAAATGTTTTCTTGGCTGCTCCTTATTTGGTTCTACCTTATTAATAGGAACCATAACTGCCTGATCTTCTGTCGGTGTAAGTGAAGCATCTTTTGCAGCCCCCGGTTTATTCACTTTGTCTGTAATCAGAGAATCCAGACCTTTGCCAAGTCCTCCTTTTTTTTGCTGCCATCTCTTACACATCCTTTCTATTGATTACTTCTCTTGCAAGATCACGATAACTTTCCGCTCCTGCTGATTTTGAATCATATAATGTAATTGGAAGTCCGTGTGAAGGAGCTTCTGCAAGACGTATATTTCTTGGAATAATTGTCTGGTAAATAGTTGTGTCTAAGTTATTTTTACATTTTCTACAACCTGAGTTGAAAGATTGGTGCGGGCATCATACATAGTAAATACTACTCCCTCCATCTCCAGATTTGGATTCAATCTTTCCTGTACCAGATGAATCGTATGCATTAACTGGCTCAAACCTTCCAACGCATAATACTCACACTGAATTGGAACTAAGATTGTATTTGCTGTTGTCATGGAATTGATCGTCAGCATATTCAAGGATGGTGGGCAGTCAATAATAATAAAATCAAAAATCGTCCTGGATATAATCTACAGAATTTTTTAATACATATTCCTTTTCTTTTACATCCAGTAACTCTATTTCTGCTCCTGCTAAATTTACATTTGCCGGTATGATTGTCAGATTTTCTATATCTGTTTTCTTCATACTTTCCTTAATGCTGCATTCATCCAACATTAATTCATATACTGTATTTTCTAATTCATCTTTATCAATACCCAGTCCACTTGTTGTATTTCCCTGGGGATCTAAGTCAATCGTAAGTACTTTTTTTCCGGCTTCCGCAAGACAAGCTGAAAGATTAATTGCAGTGGTTGTTTTCCCAACACCGCCCTTCTGATTTGCTATTGCAATAATTCTTCCCATGTTTTTCCTTTCTACTATACACTTATCCTCTGTACTTTTCCTGTAAATCTATGTAATTTTGGTACTTTGTACAGATATAATTCTACATTTTTCAGTAATATAGAATACCTAGAACATTATAACATTTATTCTTTTTTTATTTCTATAGTAAAAAATGTTTCACGTGAAACATTATTGCTGATTTGCTTTAAAAATCACAATTTATAGATGTTACTATATTTTTTAATACAATATCTTGTAAAAAAATTTTATAAAAAAAATAGAAAATGTTTCACGTGAAACATTTTCTATTTCATACTTTTTATCTTATGTGATGTAGTAAGTGCAAACGAGTTAACATCTTACATGATTAATAGGTAATAAGCGTTTATTATGTAATGGTTTTGTACATAACACAATGAATGCAAGTGAGTTAATATGCTCGCATAATTAACAAGCGACAAACGTTGATCATATGCTGGTTTTGCGTATAATCTAATAATTAAAAATATATCAAAGAGAAATTTCTTATTCTTGACGAACAGTGAAATTATTAAGTAAGTGATACTTATGATATAGTGAATGCAAGCGACTTAATATACTTACATACTTGCATAATTAACGGGTGACATATATTGAGCATATGCTGGTTTTGCACATAATAATAAATACTTTATTTACAGAGAATTTGTATGACCGCCAGTAATCAAAGTAGAACAAAACCGGGACTACTTTTTGTGACTTTGGAAGAAAATTTAGTAACCCCAACTCAGGCAGACTTAGATTTTCTTATTTTTCGTACAACGGAACAAAATAGACCCGGCTTTGTATATTACCAATCAAAAAAAGTTCAAAACTTCATTACATAAAATTTATCATAATATTTATTTCAAAAACTCAATCTATAACAACCCAATAACATTATAAAGACAATCCAAAGCAGACTTCATCTCTTTTTTGCACTGCATATTACTAGTACTCTTTTCTTCATCCATTAATCTCATACACTTATCTATAGATTGAACAGCATGATTCAGTTCAGAAATAATCATATCATAAGTATCTTTGGAATCGATACCTGATCTGTACTCTCACTCTGCTCCACAATTTTTATAATATCTGATATCTGTGTCAAACGATAATCTACATCTTTCAATTCTGCTTCTACTTTTTTCTGTTCACCCAAAAGACTTTTCTGTTCTGATTTTAAATCTGATATTCTTTCTTTATGATGCGGATATATCGTTCTGGGTGTAAACGGTTCACAATCATTTTCATCTTCTTTTTCTAAATACAAAATAAATTGTGTTGTCTCACGGATTCGGATATGTAATTCATCCTCGCTTATTTTGCAGCATTTTTTTTCTTTTGCTTCTTGCTCACTTTGATAATTTTTAAAAATTCTTTTTAACATAATAACCTCAAGAACATATGTTTGTAATTTATTTACTATCTTTATTTTATACTAATTTTTTGCAAAAAGAAAAGGCGGATCTTTTTTCTTTAAATTTGAATTGTATAAAAATAGAATTTCGTCTATAATAAACTTAGATAATAAAACAAGGGGTCATTATATATGAAGAAAAAACATCAAACATTTTCTGTTTCTTGCAGCAGCAGCCGGAACAGGAATTCATCTTATGAACCGAACTGTCAACAGAACTGCATGTATGAAAGAAATTCTTTCTTCTCATCCGGGTCATTACTATGATTGGAAACATGGAAGAATTTACTATACCAAGACAGGAAGTGGTGCACCGCTTTTACTGATCCATGATCTTCATCCGGCAAGCTCTTCTTATGAATGGTCCAGAATGATGAAGAAACTCGAAAAAACAAATACGGTCTATACCATTGACCTTCTTGGATGTGGACGAAGTGATAAACCAAATATTACCTATACCAATTATCTGTATGTACAGTTAATTGATAATTTTATCAAAGATGTTATTAAAGAAAAAGACAGATGTTGTAGCAACCGGAAGTTCTGTTTCTTTTACTGTGATGGCATGTAATATGGAAAAAGAATCTTTTCAAAAAATCATTTTGATCAATCCAGAAAAATGAGTGTATTAAACAGAACTCCTGATAAGAAGAAAAATGTTGCAAAGTTCCTCGCTTGATTTTCCTGTCATCGGAACCTTCTTATATAATACAACGGTACACGAATTAAAGATCAACCGGATGTTCCGTGAAAAATATTATTATAAGAAACAACTGATTTCTACCAAGGCACAGGATGTCTATTTTGAAGCTGCACATTTAGGTGAAGGTGCCGGCAGATATCTCTATGCAAGTATCATCAGTGACTATACAAACATCAGTATTACTCATGCTTTAAAAAATATTGAAAATAAGATTTGCATTATCGGAAGCAGAGAACGTCCTCACTCCGTAGAGATTTTAGACGAGTATACAGAATGTAATCACAATATTGAAACAGCTTACTTATCCAATTCCAAGTATCTGCCTCAGTTAGAGACACCGGATAAAGTAAATGAGATTCTTCAGGTTTTCTTAAATAACCAGTAATCTCTTATCTTAAAAATACCGACCTCTGATTGTTAGATCTATTCTAACTTTCAAGGTCGGTATTCTTATCTTATTATTTTCATTATCATAAAGGTTTCTTCGATGGTGTTCCCGCTTTTCTTGGATAAGTTGCGGTGTCCTTTTTTCTTTTCGATAATAACAAATGCACGGTTCATCTCTGAATCAGGTAATTGAAATTTCTGGATATCCACACATGCCCCACCTAACACTTCTAAAGCATGTTCTGCCTCGCTTTGTCTCTTCTTCCACTTCATTTGCCTTATAGGAGATAAACTTTCCACCTACTTTTACAAACGGCAGACAGTATTCACTTAAAGTTGATAAATTTGCCACGGCACGAGACACGCATAGGTCAAATTGTTCACGATATCCTTTTGTCTTGCAAGCTCTTCTGCCCTTCCATGTACTGCAGATATTTTTTCAATTCCAGTTCTTCTATGACTTCATTTAGAAAAAGAACTCTTTTATTCAAAGAATCTGCAAGACAGATTTCTAATTCAGGAAAAGCAATCTTCAATGGGATTCCCGGAAATCCTGCACCTGTGCCTAAATCAATAATTGATATATCTTGATTTAATTTTTTCTACTTTTTATTAAAGAGATACTGTCTAAAAAATGTTTTTGACTACTTCTTCGAATTCCGTAATGGCAGTCAGGTTCATTACCTTATTTTTTTTTCCACCAACATCTCATAATAAGTATTAAATTGCTCTAATTGCAAATCTGACAATTCTATTCCCATCTTCGCAGCAGAGTCCTTGAAATACACAATCTCTTTTTCATAAATTCTATGATTCCTTTTTGCTGTTCTTTTGTCGCATCTGTTCCATATAAACTAAAAAGCACGGAAATATCCGCCGGTGATACTCCTGAGATTCTCGAAGCCTGTCCGATGTTCACCGGCTGGTACTGTTTCAACTTTTGTCTTGCTTCAATGCGAAGGCTGTTAACATCATCGTAATCAAAATTTTCCGGTATTTTCTTTACCTCTAACTTTTTAAAGTTTTCAACCTGTTTAATCTGACGTTTAATATATCCATCATATTTAATATTGATGTTTACCTGTTCCGCAACTTCATCCGGAAGCTCCGGTCTGTCCTCATCAATTGGTGCTAAGACTTCATAATTCAATTCCGGTCTTCGGATTAACTCTGCCAAAGAGGTTCCTGTATTTAAAGGTGTACTCTCATACTCTTCCAGTAAAGCCTGAACTTTTTGTTTGCTCCAATGTTTACTTTTTCCACACGGGCAATCTCTTCTTCAATTAATCTCTCTTTTTCTAAAAATCCAGTCATATCCTTCCTGAGAAATCAGTCCTACACGATATCCTTTTTTTTTAGAAAGACGTAAATCTGCATTGTCCTGTCTTAATAAGAGGCGATATTCCGCTCTTGAGGTCATCATTCGGTAAGGTTCATGGTTTTCTTTTGTCACCAGATCATCGATCAATACTCCGATATAGGATTCTGAACGGTCTAAAATTAAAGGTTCCTTTAACAAAACTGACATTGCTGCATTGATTCCGGCAACCAATCCCTGCGCTGCAGCCTTCTTCATAGCCACTGCTTCCATTGAACTGACCACCACTGAAAAGTCCTTTTATTTTCTTAAACTCCAGACTTGGATATAACTGATTTGGATTGATACAATCGTACTCAATCGCATAGGCATTACGGATAATCTTTACATTTTCCATTCCCGGTAAAGTCCGGTACATCCGATACTGTACATCTTCCGGAAGAGAACTTGACATTCCTCCGACATACATTTCATTGGTATTCAAACCTTCCGGCTCAATAAATATCTGATGTCTGTTCTTATCTGCAAATTTTACAACCTTATCTTCTATCGAAGGACAGTATCTTGGTCCTGTTCCTCGATCACACCGGAATACATTGGTGACCGGTCTAGATTTTCACGGATAATCTTATGTGTCTCCTCATTCGTATAAGTAAGCCAGCAGGAAACCTGTTCAATCTGAACATCCTCCGGATTTGTTGTAAAAGAAAACGGTACAATCCTCTCGTCTCCTTTTTTGCTCAATCATCTTAGAAAAGTCAAGAGAACGTTTATCCATTCTTGCCGGAGTACCGGTTTTAAAGCGGAACATTTCTACTCCATGTTCTTTTAAAGAATCCGTAAGGTGCGTTGCAGCCTGTAAACCATTCGGTCCTGTATAATTGATGACATCTCCATAGAGACAACGTGCATTTAAGTAAGTTCCGGTACAGAGAACCGCAGCTTTACATTCATAAGTCGCACCGGAAAAAGTTTTAACTCCGGTAATATGATTTTTTCTTCATCGGTTATAATTTCGGCAACCTCTGCCTGACGGATCGTAAGATGTTCGGTATCCTGCAAAGTTTTTCGCATTTCCATACTGTAAGCAGCCTTATCTGCCTGGGCCCGAAGAGAATGTACTGCCGGTCCTTTAGAACGGTTCAGCATTTTCGACTGAATAAAGGTCTTATCTATATTTTTATCCCATCTCTCCACCGAGTGCATCGATCTCACGGACCAGATGCCCCTTGGAACTTCCCCCGATATTCGGGTTACAAGGCATCATTGCAATACTGTCCACACTGATCGTAAATAAAATTGTTTCAAGTCCAAGTCTTGCACAGGCAAGTGCTGCCTCACATCCGGCATGTCCTGCACCAACTACCACTACATCATAGTTTTCCTTTACAAAATCCATAACAATCCTTCTTTCCTACTTTCCGGTACAAAATTTTGAAAAATATCTCATTGACCAAATCTTCTCCTAAAGATTCCCCTAAAATATTTCCAAGTTCTTCATAAGTGTTCATCAGATCAATCGAGTAAAAATCTTCCGGCATCTCCATCGCAATACTGTCAAGCACCATATTCAGGCTGTCCTTTGCATTACTTAAAGCTGCCTTATGTCTCGCATTTGTAATGTAGACCTCATCATTCAACTCTACTTTTCCATGGAAAAATAATTCTTTGATCGCATTTTCTAATTCATCGACTCCTGATTCTCTTTCATCGATACTTTAATGATCTTCTGGTCTAAATGAGAAGCGATCATCTCTTCCGTCGTTACCGTATCTAAATCAGATTTATTCAAAAGTACAAGAGCTGTACGATCCTTTATCATCTCCATGATCTTTTCATCATTTTCATCTAACGGAGTGGACGAATCTACAACATAAATTATTAAATCAGCATTTACTAAATAATCTTTTGCCTTATCTACTCCTATTTTTTTACTATATCTTCCGTATCACGGATTCCGGCAGTATCAATAATATTAAGAGTGATCCCATTCAGGTTCATCTGCTCTTCTAAGACATCTCTCGTTGTTCCGGCAATATCCGTAACAATTGCCCTCTCTTTTTTTCAAAAGAACATTCATCAAAGAAGACTTTCCTGCATTCGGCTTTCCTACAATGACCGTATCAATTCCTTCTTTTAAAATTTTTCCATTGTCGGCGGTATCTAGGAGATGTTCAATTCTTTCTTTACACTCTTCTGCTACTGTTTTTAATTTCTGCCCATACCCATCAATATTGATATGTTCAGGATCATCCAAAGCAGATTCAATAAAAGCAATCTCATAAATGATCTTTTCCCCGCAGCTCTTTGATCTCTTTTTTGCAAAGAACCCTGAAGCTGGGAAATTGAACTCTTTAATGCAAATTCATTTTTAGAAGAAATGACATCCATAACTGATTCCGCCTGTGTCAGATCAATCCTTCCATTTAAAAATGCACGTTTTGTAAACTCTCCCGGTTCTGCGGTCTTGCTCCATGGCAAACCACAGTATCTAAGATTTTTTGCATAACAAGTACGCCGCCATGACAGTCAATCTCAACCGTATCTTCCCTGGTATAAGTATTTGGGGCACGCATGATCAAAACCATTACTTCATCAATGATCTTATTTTCCTTTGTATCATCCACAATATATCCATAATGCACGGTATGGCTTTTTTCTTCTGATAACTTTTTCTTACCATTCTTCGACTGATAGATCCTGTCAATCACCGTAAAAGCATCTTCACCACTGATCCTGATAATACCGATCCCTGAATTTGTCATTGCTGTGGCAATTGCTGCAATTGTATCTGTTTTTCATAATTTCATACTCCTTTAAGTACGCTTTGTGTCATAACATAAAAACAAAAATTTTTATCCTTAGGTTATCATACAAATCAATTAGTACAAAAGAGAGTGTTCTTTAGAACACTCTCTATGTATCATCGTTATTTTTTCAAAGTAACAACTACATGTCTGTAAGGTTCTTCCCCTTCACTGTGTGTTGTTACATATCTGTCATTCTGCAAAGCAGAATGAATAACTCTTCTCTCAAAAGGATTCATTGGCTCTAAAGAAACCGGATGTTTTGTTCTCTTTACTTTATAAGCAATATTCTTTGCTAAGTTTTCAAGAGTTTCTTTTCTACGCTTTCTGTAATCCTCTGTATCCATCTTTACACGATAGTAAACATCAGATTTTTTATTTACTGCAAGATTTGTAAGCTGCTGTAAAGAATCCAGTGTCTGTCCGCGTTTTCCGATCAGAATTCCCATGTCATCGCCCTTTAATTCAATCTCGATCACACGGTCGGAATCATTGACTTTGATCAATATCTCCACTTCTAATTTCATTGCCGCAAATACATTATTTAAGAATTCTCTTGCATAATCTTCTACAGAACATTTTTACGAGCCTGAATCACTGCCGGCTTGCTTCCAATTCCAAGAAAACCGCTGGTTCCTTTTTCAAGGACTTCATATTCAATTTCATCGGTTGTAGCACCGAGAGCAATCTTTGCTTCTGTAAGAGCATCTTCCTCTGTTTTTTCCTGTAAATTTCATAAATTCCATGAATCCTGCCCCCTATTTTTCCTGCCTTTTACCTTCGTTAAATTCGCGAACTAAATTTGCTTTCGCTGCCATACTGTCTGCTTTTACATGTTTCTTCTTCTCATCAGCTTCTTTTAACTTCTCTTCTTTTTCTTTTGAAGAAGCCTCATAACTGATATTCTTTGTTTTGATCTTAGCAGCTTTCTTCATGTCTTCCTCAGAAATTCCGAGTTTTCACGTTTCTTTTTCACCTTTTCCTGATTCTTTGCAATAATGTCATTTAAATCAATTTTTTCCATATGTTTATTGATGAAGAACTGCTGTACTGCACGAAATACTGCGGCTGAAATCCAGTAAATACCAAGACCTACAGGAACCGTAAAACACATAACAAATGAGAACAACGGCATAATGATATTCATTGTTTTCATCTGAGCTGCCATTGCATCGGTACTAGAATCACCTGTCTGTGTCTGCTGTGGCTGAGGCATCATCTTAATGTTAATCACCTGTGTTACATAAGAGATAATCGGGATCAATAAAGTCCGATCAACATCAGCCATGAATGGGATGCAAAACTGGACTTAATTGTGGATAATGGTGAATCCGCAATATTTAAACCTAAAAAGGTAACCATTGGCTCTACCTGATCATGTGTTGTCTGGATCAGATCTGTTAAAGAACCGAATTTGTCCTGTAAAAAGTTCCATCCGTCAGAAGGCATTTTATAAAGAACATCTACGATATTATTCTTTACAGCCGTTGTGTCCTTTGCAGAAAAATCAACCATCTTGGATGTAAGATTGTTAATTTTTCCGGCATCCACATAATCTGTTAAAATTTTATCAAATCCATCCGTCGTATAAATTGCATTGACCAGATTTGAAAATACACCTTTTACACCGTTTACATAAGCCGGTACGTTAATGATTACACGATATAATGCTAACAGGATCGGGAATGTAATGAATAACTGTAAACAGGTTCCCGAAGGTGATACTCCGTATTTGTTATACACTTCCTGAGTCTCTTCACCCATCTTCTGTCTTGAAACAGCATCTGTTTTATTCTTATACTTCTTCTGAATTGCCTGAAGCTCCGGCTGCATCTTCTGTGACAGCTTTGAAAATTTCTGCTGCTTGATCGTCAGCGGAAGCATACACAGGTAAATGATCATTGTCAAAATGATGATCGTCAGACCAATATCCTGGATTCCTATTTTATCCAGCACGATATAAATACCGTTCATTACCCAGCCTAACAGCTTTGCGATTGGTCCGAGGATTGCACCTGAATATTGTGTTAAAATAATATCCATGAAAAACCTCCTACGCTATGGAACAGGATCATATCCACCTTTTTTGAAAAAGGCTTACATCTCAATATTCGCCATGCGGCTAAAAGCACCGCCCTTAAAAGCTGCGTACTTTTCCACTGCTTCTAAACCATAAGTAGAACAGGTCGGATAATAAGGACATTTTGTTTTCTTTAACGGAGATAAATATTTTCTATAAAATTTAATTAAAGTAATTAAAATTTTTTTCAAAATGATTCCATCTTCTTTTTCGTTATTTTGTGAAGACCTCCAAGATGCATCAAAGCACTCTCTATCTGATGAAACCCAACCTCTTTTTGCCGATGCCCTTGCGATGATTACAATGTCCCAACCACTATGGAACATGTCTTCCCGCAATCTGTAACTTTCTCTGATTAATCTTGTTAAATGATGTCTTATAACACTATTTCCTACTTTTTTTACTAACTGATATTCCAATACGGTTTCTTTCTGTATGATTTTCTAAAATGTACATGACCAGGTATTTGTTTGCATAAGACTTACCCAGCCTGTACACCTTTTGAAAATCTCTGTTTTTTTTCAATGACTCCGAAAATTGCATTGTCACATATCCTCTTAAAATAATTAAAATAAGAAGAAAGACCACGAAGCGTGGCCTATGCTGATAATTTTTTTTTCTTCCTTTTAATCTTCTTGCAGCCAATACTTTTCTTCCGCCTGTGTGCTCATTCTTTTTCTAAAACCATGCACTTTAGATCTCTGTCTCTTTTTGGTTGATAAGTCATCTTCATAAGTATCCACCTCCTCTATGTTAAAAAACATCTCTTCAATTATAACAAAAATGTGCTCTAAGTCAAGCTATTACGGCATTTTTTATAATTGAAATTTTTACCTACTATATATATAAGGAAGAAACTCATACCCACAAGATATAGTTATTCACTTTTTATCCAATGAATATCCACATGTTGAAAGCCTGTCTATAAAATGTGGATATAAACTGTATAAGACGTTTATAACGTTCCCTGCTATCCCCTATACGCCTCCATTTTTTTCATTGATTATTTAGGCGATATAGTTTATTATAGTAAGTGTGGATTTTTTTAGGACAGACTTATTTCCTATTATATACATAATAAAATCCACAGACTAAAAAGTTATTGGAGATTTATATGGAACAAATAGAACAGATTATTGAAAAATGGGATGAAATCTTAAATACGGTAAAAGAAGAACATGAGATTTCCGAAGTTTCTTTCAATACATGGTTAAAACCTCTCTGTCTTTGCTGTAGAGAATAACAAATTATATATCTTAGTACCGGACGAGCAGATTGGACTTAGTTATATCACCAAGAAATTCCTGCTCCCGATTCGTGTGTCGGTTGCAGAGATTACCGGAACCGATTATGAGATTGAGTTTATTCTTCCGGAACAGACAAAGAAAATCAAACCTTATAAAGCAAAAAATATCGGGATGACAGAAAGTGGAGGAACCGGTTCTGCCTTAAATCCAAATTATACTTTTGATACATTTGTCGTTGGAAATAACAATAAGTTAGCATATGCAGCATCTTTAGCTGTAGCAGAATCTCCGGGCGAGGTGTACAATCCTCTTTTCTTATATGGAGGTGTAGGACTTGGAAAGACTCATCTGATGCATTCCATTGCTCACTTTATCCAGACGAACAATCCGAGCATGAAGGTTCTTTATGTATCTTCTGAGATATTTACAAATGAATTGATCGACTCTATTCGTAACGGAAACAATTCCTCGATGAATAAGTTCCGTGATAAATACAGAAATATCGACGTACTGTTGATCGACGATATACAGTTTATTATAGGTAAGGAATCTACACAGGAAGAGTTTTTCCACACTTTCAACGAGCTTCATATGGCAAAAAGGCAATTATCATATCTTCCGATAAGCCACCGAAGGATATGGAAACACTCGAAGAACGTATCCGCTCTCGTTTTGAATGGGGACTGATCACCGATATCGGTTCTCCGGACTATGAGACGAGAATGGCTATTTTAAGAAGAAAAAAGATATGGATGACTTTGAATTGATGATGAAATCTTAGATTACATTGCAACCAATATCAAATCCAATATCCGTGAGCTGGAAGGTGCCTTAAATAAATTACTGGCATACTCTAACTTAGAACACAAGCAGATTACCATGGAAGTTGCAATTGAAGAATTACAAAACATCATTTCACCGGATAAGCCAAAGGAGATCACACCACAGCTTATCATTGATGTTGTCTGCGAACATTTTGGAATTACCTTAGACCAGATCAAATCCAAAAGCAGAAGTAACGATATTGCAAAGCCAAGACAGATTGCCATGTACCTGTCTAAGAATATGACGGATGCATCCTTAGATAGTATCGGTTCTCTTTTTTTAGGAGGCAGAGACCACTCTACCATTATCCATGGAATTAATAAGATTACGGATGAGTACGAATCGAACGAAAATATCCACAATTCCATCGATACCATAAAGAAAAAGATCAACCCGAATTAAGTTATTCACAAATCATCCGGTTGGAATCTACAGAGTTTTCACAGGGTTATGAAGTTCATAATTTTCTTTAAGCCCTTGATTTTTCAAGCCTTAGAGAGTTATTCACTTATTAACACCCTCTACGAAGAAGACTTTTAATTATTAAATTATATTATATATTTATAGGCAGGAAGGAGTTATTCACAAAATGAAATTAATCTGTTCCAAAATCGAATTTATTGTATGGTGTTAATACTGTATCAAAAGCAGTTCCTACCAGAACTACGATGGCAATATTAGAATGCATTTTAATAGATGCTTCTTCAAATGAAATTAAATTAACTGCAAATGATATGGAACTTGGAATTGAGACTGTAATAGACGGTACTATAGAAGAAAACGGAATCATTGCGTTAGATGCAAAAGATCTTTTCCGATATCGTAAGAAAACTTCCGGATAATGATGTTGTGATCGAAACGGACGACAGCTTTAAGACAACCATTACCTGTGAAAAAGCAAAGTTCAATATTGTTGGTAAATCAGGAGAAGATTTTTCCTATATCCCATATATAGAAAAAAAGAACCGATCACTATGTCTCAGTTCACCTTAAAAGAAGTCATTCGCCAGACGATCTTTTCTATTTCAGACAATGACAACAATAAACTGATGACCGGAGAATTGTTTGAGATCAATGAAAACCAGCTTAAGGTGGTATCTTAGACGGACACCGTGTGTCTATCAGAAATATACAGTTAAACAGCAGCTACGATTATAAAAAAGTCGTTGTACCGGGAAAAGACTTTACAGGAGATCAGCAAGATTATCCCTGGAACAACCGATGAAAATGTGGATATCTTTCCTGACAGGCAACCACATTGTGTTTGAATTTAACCGGACAACCGTAGTATCGAGACTGATCGAAGGTGAATATTTAAGAATCGAGCAGATGCTCTCTTCCGATTATGAGACAAAGATCAAGATCAATAAAAGAGAATTATTAAGCTGTATCGACCGTGCAACCCTTTTTAGTAAAAGAGGGAGATAAAAACCGATCATCATGAATGTAACGGAAGGAAATATGGAATTAAAGATCCAGTCCTTTATCGGTTCCATGAATGAAGAGATTTATATCGAAAAGAAGGCAAAGATCTGCTGATCGGATTTAATCCAAAATTCTTCATAGATGCACTTCGTGTAATTGACGATGAGGAAGTGACACTTTACATGGTAAATCCGAAAGCACCTTGCTTTATCAAAGATGACCAGGGAAGTTATATTTATCTGATTCTTCCAGTCAACTTTAACAATGTTGCAAATTAAGGAGCCTGTGAACAGATGGAAACAATAAGAATAAAAGATGAATATATAAGACTCGGACAGGCGTTGAAAGTTAGCGGAGGTCTGGTGGGTTCCGGCGTTGATGCAAAGATGGTCATACAGGACGGGCTTGTAAAAGTCAACGGTGAGACCGAGTATCAGCGTGGAAAAAAACTCCACGACAAAGATGTAGTAACTTACGAAGGAGAATCTTTTCAAGTAGAGACATGTTTATAAAATCCATAGAGTTGAACCAGTTTCGCAATTATGAGAATCTTAATCTTCAGTTTGACAATGGAACCAATATTTTATATGGCGACAATGCACAGGGAAAAACAAATGTCTTAGAAGCAGTCTGTGTCAGCGGGACAACAAAGTCACACAGAGGAAGCAAAGACAAAGAGATGATCCGGTTTGGGATGGAGGAATCCCATATTAAGACAGTTGTGGAAAAAGAAAAATATGGAGTATCAGATAGACATCCATATGAAACGCCATAAGACAAAGGGGATTGCCGTAAATAAGATTCCTTTGAAAAAGGCAAGCGAACTGTTTGGAATATTAAACATTGTACTTTTTTTCACCGGAGGACTTAAACATCATCAAAAACGGTCCTTCCGAGCGTAGAAGATTCTTAGATTCCGAACTTTGTCAGTTAGATAAAATATATCTTTCTGATTTAGCAAAATATAATAAGATCTTAAATCAGAGGAACAAACTTCTAAAAGACATGATCTATCGTCCTGACTTAAAAGAGACACTTCCTATCTGGGATGAACAGTTACTGGAATACGGCAGGCGGATAATCAGACGAAGAAAGACATTTATAGACGAGTTAAACGAAATCGTCTATGAACTTCATAGAAATATTTCAGGAAGTAAAGAAACATTAATACTAAAATACGAACCAAATATAGATGATGCATTTTTTTCAGGACGAGCTGAACCGTGCAAAAGAAAAAAAGACCGTTACTGCCAGACTTCGGTAGGACCACATCGGGATGAGATGTTATTTGATGTATCGGGAAGAGATATCCGTAAATATGGTTCCCAGGGGCAGCAGAGAACGAGTGCGCTTTCTTTAAAATTAGCAGAGATAGAGCTTGTGAAAAAAAAGTATTCATGAGACACCGGTTCTTTTTACTGGATGATGTATTATCAGAACTTGACAGCAACAGACAGAATTATCTGCTGAACAGCATCCATGACATCCAGACAATTATAACTTGTACAGGACTGGATGAATTTATTCGTAACCGATTTGAAATAAACAAGGTATTTAAAGTAATAGATGGCAGTATTTTTGCATGTGAACAGGAGGATTTCAATGAGCACTGAATACGGAGCAGACCAAATACAAATTTTAGAGGGACTCGAAGCAGTCCGCAAAAAGACCGGGTATGTACATTGGAAGTACCTCGTCCAGAGGACTTCATCATTTAGTGTATGAGATTGTAGATAATGCGGTCGATGAAGCCTTAGCAGGATACTGTGACAAAATAGAAGTAACGATCAACGAAGATAATTCCATTACAGTCGAAGATGATGGTAGGGGAATACCGGTAGATATCAATCACAAAGCGGGAAAAATCAGCACTTGAAGTCGTATATACCGTATTACATGCCGGAGGAAAATTCGGCGGCGGAGGATACAAAGTATCCGGAGGACTGCATGGAGTAGGTGCATCGGTAGTAAATGCGTTATCCACAACGCTCTGTGTAGAAGTTTATAAAGAGGGAAAAATTTACTTCCAGAGTTATCATATCGGAAAACCGGATGAAGACGTAAAAGTGATCGGAACCTGTGAAGAAGATAAGCATGGAACAAAAAGTTACATTCCATCCGGACCCGGATATCTTTGAAGAAACAGTTTATGATTATGATACCTTAAAACAGCGACTTCGCGAGACGGCATTTTTAACAAAGGGACTTCGTATCATCCTAAAAGATTTAAGAGAAGATCCTGTCAGGGAACATGATTTCCACTATGCCGGAGGAATCAAAGAATTTGTAACTTATCTGAATAAGAGTAAAGAATCACTTTATCCTGAGGTCATCTATTGTGAGGGAACAAAGGATAACGTCTATGTGGAAGTGGCAATGCAGCATAACGATTCCTACAACGATGCTTCTTACAGTTTTGTAAATAACATCATTACGCCGGAAGGTGGTACACATCTGACCGGTTCCGTAATGCTTTAACAAAAACCTTTAATGCTTATGCAAGAGATAATAAGATCTTAAAGGACAGTGATGCACAGCTTTCAGGAGATGATATCCGCGAAGGTTTAACAGCAATCATCAGTATCAAGATAGAAGAACCGCAGTTTGAAGGACAGACCAAGCAGAAGCTTGGAAACAGTGAAGCAAGAGGGGCTGTTGACAGTATCGTCAGCGAGCAGCTTACTTATTTCTTAGAGCAGAATCCGGCAATTGCCAAAACAATCTGTGAAAAATCGCTGCTTGCGCAGCGGGCAAGAGAAAGCAGCAAGAAAAGCCCGTGATCTGACCAGAAGAAAGACAGCATTAGAAGGCATGTCACTTCCGGGAAAACTTGCGGATTGTTCCGACAAAAATCCAAAAATTGTGAAATCTTTATCGTTGAGGGAGATTCCGCCGGTGGTTCTGCAAAAACTGCAAGAAGCCGTGCAACACAGGCAATTCTCCCGCTTCGCGGTAAGATCTTAAACGTAGAAAAAGCAAGATTAGATAAAATATACGGAAATGCAGAAATCAAAGCCATGATCACAGCATTCGGAACAGGAATCCATGAAGATTTTGATATATCAAAACTGAGATATCACAAGATCATCATCATGACGGATGCCGATGTCGACGGAGCACATATCAGTACGCTTCTTTTGACATTCCTGTATCGTTTTATGCCGGATTTGATCAAAGAGGGATATGTCTATTTAGCACAGCCGCCTCTTTATAAGATCGAGAAAAAAAAAAATGTATGGTATGCATACAGTGACGAGCAGTTAAACAATATCCTCACGGAAATCGGACGTGACGGCAACAATAAAATCCAGCGTTATAAGGGTCTGGGAGAAATGGACGCGGAACAGCTTTGGGAAACTACAATGGATCCGGAGCGGAGAATCTTAAAACGAGTCATCATGGATGATGAGACATCTTCCGAAATAGACTTAACCTTTACCACTCTGATGGGAGATAAAGTAGAGCCAAGACGTGAATTTATCGAGGCAAATGCAAAATATGTAAAGAATCTTGATGTATAGATAACAAGAGGAGTTATTAGAAAATGGATGATAAGATATTTGATCAGGTTCATGATATAGACCTGAAAAAACAATGGAAACCTCTTATATAGACTATGCCATGAGCGTTATCGCAAACCGTGCATTGCCTGATGTAAGAGACGGTTTAAAACCGGTACAGAGAAGAGTTCTGTATTCCATGATCGAATTGAATAACGGACCGGACAAGCCGCATCGTAAATGTGCGCGTATTGTCGGTGATACCATGGGTAAATACCATCCGCATGGGGACAGTTCCATTTATGGAGCACTTGTCAACATGGCACAGGAATGGTCGACACGTTATCCACTTGTAGACGGACATGGTAACTTTGGTTCTGTGGATGGCGACGGTGCTGCAGCAATGCGTTATACCGAAGCACGTTTGAGTAAAATTTCCATGGAGATGCTTGCGGATATCAATAAAGATACCGTAGACTTCATGCCGAACTTTGATGAGACAGAAAAAGAACCTGTAGTGCTTCCATCCCGTTATCCGAATCTGTTAGTCAACGGAACCACCGGAATTGCTGTAGGAATGGCAACAAACATTCCGCCGCACAACTTAAAAGAAGTCATTGCAGCAGTTGTAAAAAATTATCGACAATCAGATATTAGAAGACAGAGAAACAGAATAAGAAGAAATATTAAATATCGTAAAAGGTCCTGATTTTCCAACCGGAGGAATGATCCTTGGAACCACCGGAGTGGAACAGGCATACCGGACAGGACGTGGAAAAGTCCGCGTGCGTGCCGTGACAAATATCGAGCCTATGGCAAACGGAAAGAACAGGATCGTAGTCACAGAGCTTCCATACATGGTAAATAAGGCAAGACTCATAGAAAAGATTGCTGAAATGGTACGCGATAAGCGGATCGATGGAATCACGGATTTAAGAGATGAGTCCAACCGTCAGGGAATGAGAATCTGTATCGAGCTGCGTCGTGATGTCAATGCAAATGTTATTTTAAACCAGCTTTTAAAGCATACCCAGTTACAGGATACTTTTGGAGTCATCATGTTAGCACTTGTCAACAATGAACCAAAAGTCTTAAATCTGAGTGAAATGCTCAACTATTACCTTCTTCATCAGAAGGATGTAGTGACAAGAAGAACAAAATATGAATTAAATAAAGCCGAAGAACGTGCACATATTTTACAGGGCTTGCTGATCGCTCTTGATAATATCGATGAAGTCATTCAGATCATCCGCTCCAGCCGTACCACACAGGAGGCAAAAGAGCGTTTAGTCGAAAGATTCGGGCTGACCGATGTACAGGCACAGGCAATCGTAGATATGCGTCTGCGTGCACTGACAGGATTAGAAAGAGAAAAATTAGAGACAGAGTATAAAGAACTCATGGAAAAAATTGCAGAATTAAAGGCAATTTTAGCAGATGAGAAAAAATTACTCGGAGTCATCAGAGAAGAAATCATGATTATTTCCGATAAATACGGAGATGAGAGAAGAACCAGCATCGGATTTGATGAATATGATATTTCCATGGAAGATTTAATTCCATTAGAAAATACCGTAGTAACCATGACAAACCTTGGTTACATCAAACGGATGAGTGTCAACAACTTCAAGAGCCAGAATCGCGGTGGAAGAGGAATCAAAGGTATGGATACCATAGATGATGATTACATCGAAGATCTGTTTATGACAACGACACATCATTACCTGATGTTTTTACCAATACCGGAAAAGTATATCGTATCAAAACATATGAGATACCGGAAGCAAGCCGGACATCGAGAGGAACAGCAATTATCAACATCCTTCAGCTCCAGCCGGGTGAAAAAAATATCAGCGGTGATTCCGATAAAAGAATACAAAGAAGACGAATATCTCTTCATGGCAACTAAGAACGGAATCGTAAAAAAGACTTCCATCGTAGAATATGCAAATGTCAGAAAGACAGGACTTGCTGCAATCAATCTGCGTGAAGAAGATGAATTGATAGAAGTTAAGATCACGGATAACCGGAAAGATATCCTGATGGTTACAAAATATGGACAGTGTATCCGTTTCCATGAGACAGATGTCAGAAAAAACGGGACGTACCTCCATGGGCGTGATCGGAATGAACTTAACAGCCGGAGATGAAGTAGTAGCAATGCAGCTTCATACGCAGGGCGATTCTTTTGATGATCGTTTCTGAAAAAGGTCTTGGAAAATGTACACTGATTTCCGAATTTACGGCACAAAATCGTGGTGGAAAAGGTGTAAAATGTTACAAGATCACAGATAAAACAGGAAATATTATCGGA
>VOFI01003556.1_pt1:0-7500 | contig 36777 bp, 58 predicted proteins | sample 5384131 | NCBI WGS metagenome assembly VOFI01 (sample SAMN12384728, study PRJNA508395) | human gut metagenome | isolation source: healthy gut H | host: Homo sapiens | reverse complement strand
AGAGTAAAGCTGATCTGCTCTGGGTAAGTCGGGGCCTAAGGCGAGGTCAAGAGACGTAGCCGATGGACAACAGGTTTAGATTCCTGTACCGCATATAAACAGAACTGTGGGGACGCATGGGGAGAGCACGGGCCGGGAATGGAAATACCGGTGCAAGCGAAGGAGGAGACGGGAAGGCAAATCCGCCCGTCAATCCAGAGCCGTTATGTGGAGCGAAATAAAGTAGTGAAGTATGCAGGGCTGTGTGCCGAGAAAAGCCGCTATTGTTTTATATGTGCCCGTACCGTAAACCGACACAGGTAGATGAGGAGAGAATCCTAAGGCCGGCGGGAGAAGCATTGTTAAGGAACTCGGCAAAATGACCCCGTAACTTCGGGAGAAGGGGTGCCACAGAAATGTGGCCGCAGAGAATAGGCTCAAGCAACTGTTTAGCAAAAACACAGGTCTATGCAAAACCGTAAGGTGAGGTATATGGGCTGACGCCCGCCCGGTGCTGGAAGGTTAAGAGGAGAGGTTAGCTTCGGCGAAGCTTTGAATTGAAGCCCCAGTAAACGGCGGCCGTAACTATAACGGTCCTAAGGTAGCGAAATTCCTTGTCGGGTAAGTTCCGACCCGCACGAAAGGCGTAATGATTTGAGCACTGTCTCGACAATGCATCCGGTGAAATTGAAGTACCAGTGAAGATGCTGGTTACCCGCGCCAGGACGGAAAGACCCCATGGAGCTTTACTCCAGTCTGGTACTGGGATTCGGTACTGCATGTACAGGATAGGTGGGAGGCTTAGAAAAAGAGGACGCCAGTCTTCTTGGAGCCGCTGTTGGGATACCACCCCTGCAGTATTGGGTTTCTAACCAGCCGCCGTAAGCCGGCGGTGGGACAATGCCAGGCGGGGGGAGTTTGACTGGGGCGGTCGCCTCCGAAAGGGTATCGGAGGCGCTCAAAGGTTCCCTCAGAATGGTCGGAAACCATTTAGAGAGTGCAAAGGCAGAAGGGAGCTTGACTGTGACACCGACGGGTGGAGCAGGTACGAAAGTAGGACTTAGTGATCCGGTGGTAGAAAGTGGGATTGCCATCGCTCAACGGATAAAAAGCTACCCTGGGGATAACAGGCTTATCACTCCCAAGAGTTCACATCGACGGAGTGGTTTGGCACCTCGATGTCGGCTCATCGCATCCTGGAGCTGGAGCAGGTTCCAAGGGTTGGGCTGTTCGCCCATTAAAGCGGTACGCGAGCTGGGTTCAGAACGTCGTGAGACAGTTCGGTCCCTATCCGGCGCGGGCGCAGGAAATTTGAGAGGAGCTGTCCTTAGTACGAGAGGACCGGGATGGACGGACCACTGGTGTATCTGTTGTCGACCAACGGCATGGCAGGGTAGCCAAGTCCGGAAGGGATAAACGCTGAAGGCATCTAAGCGTGAAGCCCCCCAAGATGAGATATCCCATCCATAAGGAAGTAAGACCCCTTAGAGACGATGAGGTAGATAGGGCAGAGATGGAAGCACAGCGATGTGTGGAGTTGACTGTTACTAATCGGTCGAGGGCTTGACCAAAAGGGAAGAAGTTCAAATCTGTATGAAGTTTTGAAGGTATGTAAATATCAAGAATGATAATCCTCGATAGCTCAATGGTAGAGCATTCGGCTGTTAACCGAAGGGTTGTAGGTTCGAGCCCTACTCGGGGAGCTCTTTTTTTATCTGGAAGAAAACCCGGGGAAAAAGACAGCGATTAGCCGTAAAGAGAAAAAGAAATAAGGCTCCTTGGTCAAGCGGTTAAGACATCGCCCTTTCACGGCGGTAACACGGGTTCGATTCCGTAGGAGTCATTTAAAAAAGAAAGTATTGCATAATATAGAATATGGCGACATAGCCAAGTGGTAAGGCACGGGTCTGCAACACCCTTATCACCAGTTCGAATCTGGTTGTCGCCTCTGAAAAAAACTCAGAAGATTTATTCTTCTGAGTTTTTAATTACAAAAATATAAATATTGTGAAACGATTTATAATGTATTTTTATTATAGTAGCATCATAGAATTTTTCTTCTTTGCCCATTTCCCGAAATAATTTTCACGTTCCCAAGATTTCATATAATAAATGCCAACCTCCTTACGCTTTTTGATATCTGCCACCATTTCATGGATAGAAGCGATATCTGGATTAAAAATATTTTCCCTGCACTGCTATGTTCTATATTTTTTAACATATCCCGTGGTGCCTGACTAGGATTTCCTTCGGTTCCTTTGGTATATATAAGAAATCTTTGAAAACCGGTATAGGAGAAGAAATAAATTATAGAAAAAACAAATATAAAAAATAAAGTAGATCTGCAAGGTAATTGCAAATTTAGCATATAAAAAAATAAATAAAATATAGAAAGAAAAAATAAAATTGAGTATAAATGATATAAAAGAAAAAATTTCTTGACGAAAACGCGGTGCTTTGTTAAAATCATGTTTAGATGAAAAGTACAGTGTTTCATCTGGGCCATGGAATATGGCGACATAGCCAAGTGGTAAGGCACGGGTCTGCAACACCCTGATCACCAGTTCAAATCTGGTTGTCGCCTTGAAAGAAAGAACAGATTCACACATAGGAGTGTAATCTGTTCTTTGTGTTTTTAGAAAAAAATATAAGGAGTGGATTATACATTCTGATAGAACAAACCATGTTGATTGCAGTACCAGAGAAGTCTGTCATGTGCAAAGACAGGGATGCAAGAAAACGGAAACGAAGAAATTGTTGAAAAAAGCGGAAATACAAGGAAAACAGATACTGACAATCCACGAAAAATTCGCTATAATACAGACAGAATATAGAGAATCAGTAGATAGAAAAGAGGATAAACATGGATTTACAGATGATTGCTGCTCCGGTTATTGGAGGTATTATTGGTCTAATCACAAACGGACTTGCAATTAAGATGCTTTTTCGCCCACACAAAGAGATTTATATTGGAAAGTTCAGGCTTCCGTTTACGCCGGGATTGATTCCAAAGGAAAAAAATCGAATTGCAGCAGCAATAGGTAAAATTATCGGAAATGAACTTTTAAACAGTGAAACATTAGGAAAAGCACTTTGCTCCGATGAGATGCAGAATGCGTTTTACCGCAAATACGAAAACATCGCAGAGCAGTTGAAGGAAAATGATAAACTGTTAAAGGATGTTTTAGAAGAAAAAGGTTTTTCGGATAGCATTGAGGGGTAAAGGAAATATTACACAAAAAGGCGGGCGTTTCCATCGCAAATAAACTGATCGAGCAGAACGTCAGCATGACAATTTTAGATTATGGCGTGGAGGAAGTGTTAAAGAACCTGAATCCGATGCTGCGAGGAATGGCATCAGGTGCAATAGAGGCAGCAAAGATGCCGTTATCGGTAAAAATTGATAATCTGATCTTGGAAAAATGCCCGGAATATGTAGAAGAATATTTGGGTTCCGGATATGAAGAGTGGATGGACAAGCCTGTTTCCGAGGTGACAAAACAGTTAGAAGAGAAGTTTCCAAGACTTAAATATCAGATATGGATCGTGTATGAAACCTTTATGGATAAAAAATCGGAGAATTTTATTCAGGAGTTGAATATTCCAAAGGTTGTCGAAGAGAAGATCAATGAATTTGATATGGCGGAGTTAGAAAAAATGATCATGGAGATCGCCAAGAAGGAGTTAAATGCATTAGTCTGGCTCGGAGGACTTCTTGGAATGTTGATGGGATTTGTAAATCTGTTGTTTTAATCGAAAGTCCATAATTAAGAGTTCATAATTGAGGAGGAATCCGCATGAAAAGAACGTGGTGGCATGACAAGGTTGCATATCAGATCTATCCAAAGAGTTTTTATGATACGAACGATGACGGAATTGGGGATATCCGCGGTATTATAGAAAAATTGGACTATCTGAAAATGCTTGGAATCGATATTATCTGGGTATCGCCGATTTATCAGTCTCCGTTCGTAGATCAGGGGTATGATATTTCCGATTACTATGCGATCGATCCTCGCATTTGGAACGATGAATGATTTAGAGGAACTTTTAGAGGAAACGAAAAAAAGAGACATGTATCTCATTATGGATCTGGTCGTAAATCATTGTTCCAATCAACATGAATGGTTCCAAAAGGCATTGGCGGATCCGGAAGGAGAATACGGACAGTATTTTTATCTTCGAAAGGGAAAGAAGGACATCCTCCTTCCGGTAATTACCGTTCCTATTTTGGAGGAAGCGTCTGGGAACCGATAGAAGGAACAGAGTACTATTATTTTCATGCATTTGCAAAGGAACAACCCGACTTAAACTGGACGAATCCAAAGGTTAGAAAAGAGATTTATCGTATGATCAACTGGTGGCTGGAAAAAGGGGTTGCCGGATTCCGTATAGATGCCATCATTAATATTAAAAAAGATCTGGATTTTCCGGATATGGAACCGGATGGAAAAGACGGATTGGTTTCTTATACAAAAAGTTCGTCGAATCGGTGGAAGGCGTGGAAGAAATGCTACAGGAGTTAAAGCAGCAGACCTTTGCAAAATATGATGCTTTTTACAATAGCGGAATTATTTAACGAGCAGAAGGCTGTCAAAGAATATATCGGACAGAAGGCTGTTTTTCTACGATTTTTGACTTTGGACCACATTTGTTGACCTTGGGCGAGCATGGCTGGTATGATGCAAAGCCTGTAGATTTCAAAGAATGGAGAAAGACAATTTTTGAAGGACAGCTAAAATGTGGCGATATTGGATTTGAAGCGAATATTATTGAAAATCATGATGAGCCGCGTGGTGTAAATACTTATCTTCCGCCTCATGCACAGAATGATGCGGGGAAGAAAATGTTAGCGACGGTGGCGATAATGCTTCGGGGACTGCCGTTTTTGTACCAGGGGCAGGAAATCGGCATGGAGAACTGCCGAATGGAATCGGTAGAGGAATATAACGATATTAATACGAAGGATCAGTATCAGTTGGCAAGATCCATGGGATTGTCCGAAGAGGAGGCATTGTTGTGCTGTTACCGCTTAAGCCGCGACAACGCACGGACTCCGATGCAGTGGAGTGAGGAAAAAATGCGGGATTTACCAAAGGCGTACCATGGTTGAGAGTAAATCCAAATTATCATCGTATTAATATAGAAAGTCAGATCCGCAGCGAGGATTCCCTTTTTTCTTATTATAAGGAATTGATCGCACTGCGAAAATCTGCGAAATATCAAGAGGTTTTGACCTACGGGGAGATTGTACCGGAAGCTTTGAAGGATACAGAGCTTTTAGAAGATCATTCAGACAGGGATGTCATCGCATTTTCCAGAAGAGGCGATGGAAAGAAGATTCTGATCGCAGCAAATTTTGGAACGGACGAGGTGTGCCTGTCGTTGAAAAATATACAAAAAGATTACTGTGCTTGTTTCTAATATGAAGGAAGTTTTTTATCAGGGAGGAGAACTTCGTCTTAGAAGCTGTGAAGCCGTTGTTTTAGAGATCATATAGAAACAAGTCTGTTTTCATAGGAGGAATTTTGGTATGAAAATCAGGATTGGTATTTGTGATGACTCAGATCATGACAGGCATTATTTAAAAAGTATTATCAAAAATTATTTTAAGGGGCGTGAGATTGAGCCTGAAATAGTGGAGTATGGTTCCGGAGAAGAGTTTTTTAGAAAGCCGGATGTGGAGATTCTGTTTTTAGACATTGAAATGAATGCCTTAGACGGAATCATGGTGAAAAATGAATTACAAAAACTTCAGGCAGAGACAAGGATTGTGTTTACCACCAGTCATAATGATCTGATGAGAGATGCTTTTGGAAAGCAGTGTATTTGGATTTTTAGTAAAACGCGTTTCACCGAAAGAAGTGGAAAAGTATTTAAACGCAATTCTAAAAGATTTAGAAGAAGAGAATTGTGTTCTGATCAAAGGTGCAGAAAAAGAAACTTTTGTCAAAGAGAAGCAGATTTTATACATAAAAGCAGAAACAAAATATTGTGATATTATTCTGGAAAATCACTCTGCCACAGGAGTTATCTTGTAAATCTTTATCATCTAAAGAAAATCGAGGATGACATTCTTTTTAAGTAACGGGGAGAAAAATACCGGTGAGCAGAAGGCTCAAAACGAAGGTAAAAGAAGCGTATAGAGAATACATTAGGAAAAAGTAAGGTAAGGAAGTAAGAAGTATGGAACAATTAGATTACTTGTTAGGATATGCTGGTGTCTTTTTATGGGCATTTGGTATTTGCCAGGTAAAAGCGACAAAGGGATAAAAAAAGAGATGGTTATTGTCAGGGGATTTGTGTGGGAGTAGTTCTGATAACATTTTTATATCCCTAAGAATACAATTTTATATTGGGTAAGATTACTACTGATTTTTTAACATTTTGTATTTTTTGTAGAAGAAAGATGGAAAAAGAAAAGTTATCTTATTTCTATTTTCTTTAGGTTTTTATAGATATAGTAGCTACCCCTATCCGGACAGTGATGGTTATCATCGAGTTCATAAGAAAAGAAGATCTGAATCGTACGTTTGGAACTGTTTTTTGAGACCCTATGCATTTAGGACTTATATGTTATATCAAAAACATGATAAAATTGCAAATTAGTTAAGAGAACTTCCCTACATTACTATTTTGTGGGATTTTTTATGTTTCTTTTTATGGCTACAAGGTGTATCCAGTTGTTGCGGAATTGGAAAATGGCAAATAAAAATTTAATGAACAATTATAGTAGGCATCTTAAGTGGTCTGTAGAATTACTCTATATTATGTGTATTGATTGCAAGCAGTGATTGCTACTTTTGCAAAATTATAAAGAAGAAAATCTCTTGAAGGATGATTATTTAAGACTTTCAAACAGCATTATAAAACACTTTAAAGAATACACAGGAAATACGAAGTCGCGGCATGATATGCAGTCTCATGTAAATGCAATGTCCTATTTTTCTAAGGAAAAAGACTGGGACAAATTACAAAACATATATTGAAGAAGTAAATGAGAATGCCCAAAAAGTAAGACCATATACCGTTAATGTAAATCATGGATTTATAAATGCTATCTTAGAGGATAGTCTTTCTAAAGAGCCGGAAATTGCATTTTCCTGTGATGGTAAGATTCCGCAGCAGATATCCAGATTGATGATTATGATCTGTGTACGATATTTTCCAATCTGATTCGTAATGCCATAGAAGCCTGCAACAGACTTCCGGAGGATGCAAAAAAAAAATGGATTCATCTGGATCTTTATATGCTTCAGGATAATCTCTATATCCGTATGGAGAATCCGGTAATGTCAGAGGTTAATGTACAAAAGTTAGAGGAAGCACCTCTAAAGAAGATAAAAAAAAACCATGGATTTGGTATTTATAATTTAAAAATGCAGTCGAAAATATCAGGGTGAGTTATCATTTGACTGTGAAGATCTGAAATTTATAGCAGAAATTGTACTCTGGAATGTCTGAAAATGACCGTTTATTCTAAAAGTGACCATTCATTCCCTTTCTGTTGAGAAGAGCAAT
>VOFI01001726.1_pt1 | contig 36797 bp, 44 predicted proteins | sample 5384131 | NCBI WGS metagenome assembly VOFI01 (sample SAMN12384728, study PRJNA508395) | human gut metagenome | isolation source: healthy gut H | host: Homo sapiens | reverse complement strand
CATTTTTTACGGAAGAAGTTCGTACAACCTGTACGGTCTGTACTTGTACGCATCCGTACGGCGAATTAAAGCAAATTAAAACGTGTTATCGTTTATATTTCAAATTTTCGTACACCGTACGAACCGTACAGGTTATTTGAAGTTCGTACGCAATTTTTTCAGATGCGTACGGAGCAATCAAGTTCGCATTGTGCAAACTTGATCGTAGCTCTCCCGCAGGAGACGTTCCCCCCTCGGAGAGTCCTCGAAGAGCCCACTACACTTTGCAGCCCATAGGGATGAAAGTGTTATAGTGGGTTATTACACTTCCGGGGAAGTGCATCTCCGTCCTCGTCACCTTCCTCTGAACCCCGAAAGGAGGGATGCCCTTTGGCAAGAAATGATGGTATTGACCGCACCAGTGTCCGAAATCTCGCCGTTTCAGACAAAGCCGTTGGCAACACCCAGCAGCACAACGAGCGCGAAAAAGACAGCTATCGGAACCCCGACATTATCCCCCAGCGCACTGCATGGAACGTCCACTTCAAAAAGCCTACCGCCAGCTACACTGACCTGTTCGCCCAACTGGAAGCCGTTGGAACCATTTCACGCGTGGCCTGAAGCCGGATGCAACCCACTACTGCGAACTTGTCTTTGATGTCAACTCAGCCTACTTTGACAACCACGGCGGCTACGAGTTCGCCAAGCAGTTCTATGCGGATGCCTACAAAGCAGCCGTTCAGATCGTGGGTGGTGAGCAGTATATTCTCTCGGCTGTCATGCACGCCGATGAGATCAACCGTGCCATGACCGAAGCACTAGGCCGCGAAGTTTACCACTATCATCTCCATGTGGTCTATGTGCCTGTGGTGGAAAAGCAGATCCTCTGGTCGAAACGCTGCAAGGACAAGGCACTGGTCGGCACAGTCAAGGAGACTGTCATGCAGGTCAGCCGAAGCAAGAAATGGGCATCCAGACCCCTGCTGGACGATGCCGGAGAGCCTGTCCTACAAAAAGAATGGCAAGCCCGTTCTGAAAAAGTCGTACAGTGTCCTGCAAGACGATTTCTTCAACTATATGCGCAATGCCGGGTACACGGATGTGGAGCGCGGCGAGCGCGGCAGCACCGAAGAACACCTGACCGTCACCCAGTTCAAAGTTCAACGGGAGCAGGAGCGTCTGGACAGCCTGACTTCTCAAATCGACCAGAAAGAACAGTCGCTTACCCGAACCAGCACCACTCTCTCCAAAAAGGAGAAGGAACTTGCCGCTGTTCAGAAAAAAGCCACGCTCACAAAAGAAGCCCTCATTCATGTGCGCGATCTGGATTATATCGGCAAGCGCACCTTTCTCGGTAACTACTCGCTGACCGAAGAAGAATTCTCCAAGCTGAAAAAGCAAGCTGACCACGGCTATATGATGGATGTGGAGAACCGCCGCTTGAAAGAAGAACTTTCCACCGCCAAGAAGGAAGCTGCTCATTGGGGTCAAAAGTATCATGAACTCTGGTACGAGGTGAAGCCCTATCTGGATGCCCTCCACCGTGCGCCGGAACTGGTGCGCGGCTTTCTGGAAAAGATTCTTGCCCCCAAGCAGGAGCGCACCATGAATGTGCAGCAACGAAACCACAGGCGTAGGCAGGATGTAGAACTTTAATCTGAATTTTTAGATGATATGACAATATAAGGAGCAATGCTTATGGATTTTGACCGTAATTCTATGAACGTCCCTGTGCAATCTTCCGATTATACGAAAAAGTTCTTGCAAAAGGACTTGAATCCCACTACAATGGAGGTGGTCACTCAAACCAATGCCGTCAAGTCTCCGACTGACAGCCCGGAAACCACGAAGCTGGTGTACACGGTGAACGATATTGCACGAATGCTGGCCATCAGCCTGCGCTCTGCTTACAACCTGTGCAACAGCACCACCGAATTCCGTGTCCTACGGGTAGGCGGAAGCATCCGTGTACCGAAAGACAGTTTCGATGCGTGGCTCTACCGGGCAGCTTGATAAGGAGGCAAACAGTATGGCATATATTACGAAGCGCGGCAACTCTTACAGCGTCCGATACACCTACGAAGATGAACACGGCAAGAGCTGCGACAAATGGGAAAGTTTTCCCACAAAAAAGAGGAGGCAACGAACCGAAAGAAGCAAATCGAGCATGAACTGGCAGCTGGCACATTCCTGATTCCGTCCTCGGTGACGGTGGCAGAGTTCCTCATGGATTGGCTGCCCAAGCAGTGCAGCAAGCACAAGTGGGCACCCAAAACCTACGAATCCAACCTTTCCACCATCCAGAACCTGATTATCCCCTATATCGGCAGCATGGAGATGCAGAAACTCAAGCCCTACCACATGGAGAACCTCTACACGACCCTGAGTAAAACACCCTGCGGTTCGTATATCGAGGGAAAGAAGCAGGAACTGACCGAAAAGCAGAAGCAGCGGTTTCTTTCTGGCACAACCATCCATGAGGTTCATCGGCTGCTGGGTACAGCGTTCCAGTATGCCGTGGAGTGGGGTATCCTGATCAAAAGTCCTGTTCCTGTGGACAGCCCCAAGAAGTCCACGCAGGAGCGTACCATCTGGACGGTAGAGGAAATGCGGGCAGCACTGGACAGCATGGAGGACCCCATCCTGCATCTGGCAGTCCATCTCACGCTGGTGGGCGCACTGCGAGAGGGCGAAATCGTAGGTCTGACCCCGGAAGATATTGACTTTGACGCAGCGGATGGCATCGGAACGTTCCGTATCAACAAGTCCATGCAGCGGGTGCGAAAAGAAGCACTGAACCAAGTAGACGATGGCTGTATCATTAAGGTATTCCCGGACAAGCTGGAGCGCAGCACCACTTCTCTCATCCTGAAAAGCACCAAAACGGCGTCCTCCTGCCGTACCATCTTCATGACCTCTGCTCTGAAAGAGGAACTGAAGAAGTGGCTGAATCAGCTGGCGGCCGACGAGATGAAAGATCCGGCACGCTACCATGACAGCGGAATGCTGTTCCGTCTGCCCAACGGTCTGGCTGTGGAGCCTGTGCTGATTCGCAAAAAGTTCCTCAAATGGCAGGATGCACACCCGGAGTTCCCTCGTATTGTGTTCCACGGTCTGCGGCATTCCAGTGCGACCTATCAGCTGATGATCTCCGGCGGCGATGTGAAGGCCGTTCAAGGCACCACAGGACACGCTACGGCAGATATGCTGGTGAACACCTATGCCCATATCCAGCAGTCCTCTCGTGTAGAACTGGGCAGGAAGTTCGAGGAAGGGTTCTATGCTAAACAGGAAAGCCCCAGCCCGCAGGCTGTACCCGCCGCAGGCGAACCCACCATCTCCATGACGGCTCTCTTGGAATTGCTGAAGAATGCAGACCCCGAAGTAAAGGCGCAGCTCCGTCTGGCACTGCTGACCTGATGCAAAATTTACCACGCATTTCAAAGCAATTCCAGCCTATGCAGAGGATTCCTACGAAAAAGCCGACCGTGCAAAAATCGTGCATTGACCGTGCAGACCCCGATTTTTCGGGGTTACATAACAAAAAAAGAACGCCAAATCTTACGATTTGACGTTCAAAATTTGGTGCACCTCCAGGGACTCGAACCCTGGGCCCACTGATTAAGAGAAACCAACGTGCAACAATTGTCAATTTCCAGAATTACGCAGATTCGTTGTTTTTATCGCTTTATCGTAAATTTGCGTTTTGCATCTGCTGCATCCTTTGCACCTGCCATTCCCTCTTGCATCCGTTATCCAGCCGTTCCGGTGTGCAAAAAGTGTGCAAAAATGTGCAGAGCTAAAATCAGCTCCTTAAACAGGCATTGAGTTTTTATGCAAAGCCGGAAAAACGGCCGGGTTCAAGCCCGACACGGCAGCTACAATCTTGCCTGTTCAGACTAAGCATCAAATGTACATCAACAACTACGATTCATGGCAGGGATTTGGACAATCGAGCAGACACCACCTTATATAGAAAGAGGTTCACCATGAACAAACTGCTTTCCTGCCGCTACAACATGGACACTAACCGGGTAGAAGCCCGATTCGCTGATGGCTCTGCCGTTGCCATCGACTGCGTCGCCATCGAGGACAAGTACGGCAACCCCGAAACAACGGGCAGAACTTGACTGGCTGCTCTACCATAAGCCTTTGGAGTATGCACAGCTTGTGCTAGGAGGAGAGATGGAGCACTATCTCTCGCTGGGATGCGACCACGGCAGGCTGGAAGATTAAGTCCCTATAAAGAACACGGTGCCCACCGACCTATGGTTTGCCATAAGCTGGTAGCATCGCTTCTTATCCATAAGCAACTCGCTCTTTTCGGCTAACGCTTTTTTGTAAATGTTTCCCTTGCAGAATCTCTCCAGATTCTCTATAATAAGAAAGAGCTTTATAAATCTTCTTTCAAATGTTGAATCTGCTCTTGGAGGTGAGTGAGCCCATGACCGGCAGCGGCGCAAATAACCGTGATGTTAAAAAAAATCAACCGCATCCGAACGATTCGCAGCATTTTTTCCTGCGACCGAATCTCGCAGCCGGAGCTTGCGGCAAAAGTCAACAACAGCTGGCCGACCGTATTGCAGAATGTCAAAGAACTGATGGCGATGGGACTGGTGCAGGATGTCGGCACCTTTGAATCTACCGGTGGGCGCAAGGCGAGAGCATTTGCTCCCGTGCGGAATGCCAGACTTGCGGTCGGACTTGAGATCACCCAGAATCATGTCGGAGCAGTTCTGGTCGATCTGTCCGGTAACCTTCTCCACTATGAGCGTAAAAAGCGTCTTTATGAGCGATCGGACACCTATGCGGAAATGCTTGCCGGAATCGTGCAGGGGCTGATTGAAAAAGAGGGCTGCCCGGTCGAAAAAATCTTGGGCGTCGGCATTTCGCTGCCCGGTATTCTGGATAAAGAGGGGCAGACATTGGTTTACTCTCATGCCTTGGGTCTGCGGAATGTTCCTACCGAAGAATTCAGCCGTTACATCCCATTCTCCTGCCGGTTCATCAACGACGCGAACGCTGCCGGACTTGCTGAAGTGCGCGACCTCGAATCTCCCCGTAGCCTTGTCTACCTTTCTCTGAGCAACAGTGTCGGCGGTGCGATTCTGACCGGTGGAGCGCTCTATGGCGGCGACCATCTTCGTGCCGGAGAGTTCGGGCACAACACGCTCGTTCCCGATGGCCGCCCCTGCTACTGCGGAAAAAAAGGGCTGTCTGGATGCCTATTGCTCTGCAAAAGTCCTCTCCCAGCTGACCGACGGAAATCTTGCACTATTCTTTGACGGGTTGCGCTCCGGCAATGCAGCTTTGCAAACGGCATGGAATGAATACCTTTCTTACCTTGCTGTAGCAGTCAATAATCTGCGCATGACCTTTGACTGTGATGTAATTGTTGGCGGCTACGTTGGCGGCTTTCTGGCAGAGTTTGGCGAACCGCTCCGGGAAATGCTGGTCGAGCGTAATACGTTTGAGCCGGACAGTTCCTACCTGAAGTTCAGCCGCTATAGGCTGGAAGCCTCTGCGCTGGGAGCCGCTCTGCTCCATATCGAAGCCTTTATTCAGAACCTATAAACCTTCCCATCGAGGACGGCACCTGCCGTCCTCTCTTTGCACAATTCCGCCGCTTTTTCCTTGTGCAGTTCTCCGAATCCGCGAAAAAGGGCTTGACTTTGGTTGTGCGGTGTGTTAATTTGTAGTCACATTCATAAACACTTTATAAAAGTTAATAAACAAATAAAAATGGAGGTCATCTTATGAAAGGCACAATGAAAGTTGCAGTCATGAACGGCATCGGCAAGATGGGCTACACCACCCGCCCGATCCCCACACCCAAAGAGGACGAAGTTCTTGTCAAGTTGGAATACGTTGGCATCTGCGGCAGCGATATGCACTACTATGAAACGGGTGCGATCGGCAATTATGTGGTCAAGCCACCGTTCGTGCTGGGCCACGAGCCGGGCGGCACAGTCGTGGAAGTTGGCAGTGCTGTCAAGCATCTGAAAGTCGGCGACCGCGTTGCGCTGGAGCCGGGCAAGACCTGCGGTCACTGCAAGTTCTGCCGTGAGGGCAAATACAACCTCTGCCCGGATGTCGTGTTCTTCGCTACCCCGCCGGTAGACGGTGTATTTCAGGAGTATGTGGCGCATGAAGCAAACCTCTGCTTCAAGCTACCGGACAACGTAAGCACCATGGAAGGTGCGCTGATCGAGCCTCTGGCCGTTGGTTTCCACGCCGCCAATCAGGGCGGTGCTCATGCCGGTCAGACTGCGGTGGTCATGGGTGCTGGCTGCATTGGTCTGGTCTCCATGATGGCGCTGAAAGCCGAGGGTGTTTCCCGTGTTTACGTTGTTGATATCATGCAGAAGCGTCTGGACAAGGCTCTGGAACTGGGTGCAGACGGTGTGATCAACAGCCGTGAAAAGGATGCTGTCCAGACGATTCTCGACCTGACCGATGGTCTGGGCTGCGACCTCGTTATCGAGACTGCTGGTACAGAAATCACTACCCGCCAGGCCATTGAGATGGCGCAGAAGGGCGCAAACATCGTTCTGGTTGGTTACTCCAAATCCGGCGAGATGACCCTGCCTATGAGCCTTGCACGACAAGGAACTGACCTTCAAGACCGTGTTCCGTTATCGCCACATTTACCCCATGGCGATCGATGCCGTTGCTTCCGGCAAAATCAATCTGAAGGGCATTGTGACCAACATCTTTGACTTTGACGACATCCAGAATGCCATGGACAAGAGCATTTCGGACAAGGCCAACATCGTCAAAGCAGTGGTGAAGATTGCGGAGGAAACGAAGGTATGAGCTTTCCGCAGGTTCTGACCGGTGTGGCGCACATTGGCATCCCAACAAATGATCTCGACAAGACCATTGCATTTTACAAGAAGCTGGGGTTTGTTTCTGCGCTGGAAACGGTGAACAAAGCCGCCGGGGAGCGCGTTGCGTTTCTTCAGCTTGGCGATCTGATGATCGAAACCTATGAAAACCATCGTGCGGCGGAAAAGGCCGGAGCAATCGACCATGTAGCTCTGGCAACGACCGATATCGAAGCCGCCTTTGCTGCGGCAAAAGAGTTCCAGCATCCAGTCACTGCCGTTCTGGGAAAACGGTGTTCGCTTTTTTCATGGTCGAAGGCCCGAATAAAGAGAGAATAGAGTTCTGCCAGAAATTATAAGCATCGCGTCAAGAGGAGAAAGGAGCGCGTCGTATGAGTTACACAGCAGAGCCGAAACAGCAGGATACGAACATCAAAGTCCCTCTGATCAGTAAAATCGCTTACGGCATGGGCGATGTGGGCTGCAACTTCAGCTGGATGTTCGTTGGCAACTTCTTGATGATTTTTTACACCGATGTCTGCGGCATCAGCATGGCGGCAGTGTCCCTCCTGATGCTGGTCTCCCGCTTCTGGGATGCCATCAATGACCCCGTGATCGGTTCGCTGAGCGACCGCACCCGTTCCCGCTGGGGACGCTACCGTCCATGGCTGCTGTTCGGCGCACCGGCAACTGCTGTGGTGCTCGTGCTGACGTTCTGGGGGCACCCCACATGGTCAGACAGTGCTAAGAGCCTGTATAGTACATTACTTACTGTGTACTGGTTCTGGGCTATACTTGCGTGAACATCCCTTATGGTACGCTCTGCGGCACCCTGACCCAGAACATCGAGGAGCGTGCGAAAATCAACACCTCTCGCTCCGTCTGTGCCATGATCGCCATCAATATCATCAACATCATCACCCTGCCTTTGATCTCTGCTTTTGGCGGTGATAATGCAGCACGGGGATATTTTCTGGTGACCGTCCTTTACGGCGGTATCTTCACCCTCTGTCACTGGTTCTGTTTTGCCAAAACCAAAGAGGTCGTCCAGCCCCCGGAGCGGAAAAAAGTCTCACTGAAAAAGCAGTTGGATGCAGCGCTTCAGAACAAGCCCCTACCTGATTGCACTGGCGGGTCAGTTCCTGTTCGGTGTGACGCTGTATGGCCGCAATGCCGACCTGCTCTATTACTTCAAATATGTGGAAGGCAACGAGAATCTGTTTACCATCTACTCGATGATCCTGATCGTTCCCTCCATTCTGGGTGCTGCGGCATTCCCCTTCGTGTTTGAAAAGCTGGGCAACAAAGGGCACACCGCTTCCCTTTTCGCTGCCGGAACCGGCGTTTCCCTGATTGCGCTCTATTTCTTCAGTGCAGTTTCTTCTCCCATTCCGTTCTATACATTCGCTGCACTGTCCCAGTTCTTCTTCTGCGGATTCAATACCGCCATCTACGCCATCGTTCCCGACTGCGTGGAGTATGGCGAGTGGAAAACCGGTGTCCGCAACGATGGTTTCCAGTACGCATTCGTTTCACTGGGGAACAAGCTGGGCATGGCGATTGGCACCTCTGCGCTGGCTGGTGTGCTGAGTACATTGAGTTTTGCCCCAATCAGGTGCAGAATGCTGCCGTGCAGAATGCGATGCACTATGCATTCTCGCTGCTTCCCGGTGTGCTGTGGCTGATAACAGCGATTGTCCTGTTCTTCTACCGAATCAGTAAGCGTTCGTATAACCAGATTATGTCCGAACTGAACGCAAAAAACAGGTTGAGGTGATACCATGTTTGATGTTGTAGCTTTGGGAGAAAGCCTGATCGACTTTACCCCGAACGGAACCAATGCACAGGGCATCGAATTGTTTGCCCGGAATCCCGGCGGTGCACCCGCCAATGTCCTTGCCATGAATGCCCGTCTGGGCGGCAAAACAGCATTCATCGGAAAAGTCGGCAAAGATGGATTTGGCGATTTTCTTCGCCAGACCCTTGTGGAAAGCAGCATTGATGTGTCCGGTCTGGTGATTGACGAAAAAGATTCTTTGCTGTCCAAATATCCCTATGAGATGGACTTAGTCTCCGGGCGATATACCATTGATGCCAAATCCCTGCTTGGCATTTACAGTCTCGACCTGAGCAATCCGCTTACCCTTGTGATTTATTCCGATTCCTGCGAAGAACTGCTGACACAGCTCCATGCGCTGCTCCCAGATTGCATCGTCTGATTTTCTACGCTTTTCTCCTTCTTCCATTTGCACCGTTCAATTCTGGTTCTCCTTCACCAGAATCGGGCGGTGTTTTGATTTGTATAAGTCCTACTATCACCGCATTCCCTTAATAAATTTTGCAAGCCCATATTGATGTGCCTCATTGCCTTGTCAAGAGGGCTGGCACCGCCCAGCCCTCTCTTTTTTTTTGCCAAAGTTTTCATTGATTTTTCTTGCAAGCTGCCGAAAGTGACGTATTCTCAAAACTTTTTGTTGACACGGCTCGATTTTTGTGGTAATCTATCCCAACAATTGAATATAACATATTTTTACATATTCGTTCTGGCCCTGCGGGGCTGAACCTTTTGGCTTTCAGCCGTTACATAACCGACTAGCATGACCTTCCAGAAAAAGCGAAGGCAGGGCTGGTCTGTTTTGTGACGGCTTTTTTGTTGCCGTTTTGCCCGTTGGACCTTGAAAACCGCATGACCGTCTGCATGGGATACCCGGCGATGACCCTGAGAAGGAGAGCCGGAAAACGCCGCCGGAAGGGGGCAGGAAAGCCATGCAGGGAGAACGGCAGGACGTTGATTTCCCAGTTGCGGAAATTTCCGTAGCGTCAACGAAAGGATGGAATGCCTATGAGTAATTTTACCCCCGCATGGTTCAAGAAGGGCTTTTTCAACGAATCCCTGTTCTGTGACGATTTTCTGAGCACCCACCATTTTATGGCAATGCGCGATAAAATTGAGCACGCGATCCAGAATCAGCCGTGCACCGTAAAAGATCTGAAGAATAAGTTCGGCGGGGATCGCGGCGCAGACCGCAAGGTGATGGAGGCTGTGGATCAGCTGGTGCACGAGGCTGTCATCTGCCAGCGCCAAGGCGTGTTCTTCACCGTGCGCAGCGGCCGTGCCGATAAGGCACTGCTGTGTAAGGTGGTAAAGCTGGGCAAAAACTTTGCCTTTGTCATGCTGGAGGACGGCACCAGCGATATCTTGCTGTTCTGGAAGAGAAAAATTCTCTGGTGGGCACCATGCACCGCGTGGAGGGCCGCCTGAAGTTCGTGCCGGACGATTGCCCCGCCATCTCCATGCAGGTCATGCGGGACTGCGAAGGCAGCGCCAAGGACGGCGACAAGGTGGCAGTGGAGATCCTGCTGCGCGGCAACCGTCAGGAGGATCACCGTGTAGGCGTTGCCATGCGCTTTGGCAGCTGCGATGAGGCCAAGCGCTGCGCAAAGGCACTGCTCTACGCGCAGGATATCCGCAACCGCTTCCCGGACAAGGTGCGGGACGAGGCCAAAAAGCTGGACAACGCCGAGGTGTCTGCTGCGGACTGCGAGGGCCGCATGGATCTGCGCGCCCTGCCCATCTTTACCATCGACAGCGCCGAGACCAAGGATATCGACGATGCCATCAGCCTGACCAAGACTCCGGACGGAGGCTTTGAGCTGGGCGTGCACATTGCGGATGTTTCTAACTACGTCAAGCCCGGCTCCGAGCTGGACAACGAGGCCTTTAACCGCGCTACCAGCGTCTACTACGCCGATCAGGTGGTGCCCATGCTGCCCAAGCAGCTGTCCAACGGCATCTGCAGCCTGAACGAGGGCGTGCTGCGGCTGGCTTTCTCCTGCCTGATGCGGCTGGATAAAGACGGCAATCTGACCGACTACCGCTTTGTCAAGTCCGTCATCCGCAGCCGGGTCAAGGGCGTGTACTCCGAGATCAACGCCCTGCTGGCCGGCAGCACCGATGACGAACTGACCGGCAAGTACCATGAAGTACTGGCGCAGCTGCCTGCTATGAAGGAGCTGTATGGCCACCGTGCCCGCCTGCGCAAGGAGCGCGGCTGCATGGATATCGAGAGCGGCGAGGTGAAGCTGATCCTGGACGAAGATGGCCACTGCATCGACGTGAAAAAGCGCACGGCGAGAGTGAGGCAATGATCGAGGAGTTCATGCTGCTGGCCAACCAGTGCGCCGCCCACTTTGCCCGGGTGAAGCAGATCCCCTTTGTGTACCGCGTGCACGAGGAGCCCAACGCCGAAAAGCTGGAGCGCTTGCACGGGTTGCTGCAGGCCTGCGGCGTCAACGACCACTTTGCCAAGGACGTGCCCACCCCCAAGGAGCTGAGCGCCATTCTGGAAGGTGTGCGCGGCACTGCCTACGAGCAGATCATCAATACCGGTATGCTGCGCTGCATGTCCAAGGCTGTGTACGAGGAAAAACCCAAGGGACACTACGGTCTGGTGCTGCAGGACTATGCCCACTTCACCAGCCCCATCCGCCGCTACCCGGACTTGGCTATCCACCGTATCATGACGGCTCAGCTCAAGGGCACGGACAAGGACACCATGATCCTGCGTTACAGCGAGTTTGCCGAGGACGTCAGCAAGCAGGCCAGCGAGCGCGAAGTCATCGCCATGCAGATCGAGCGCAAGGCCGAGGACTGCTACAAGGCAGAGTATGCCCGCCGCCATCTGGGCGAGTGCTATGAGGGCCGCATCTCCGGCGTGACCCAGCGCGGCCTGTTCATCGAGTTGGAAAACGGCGTGGAAGGCTTTGTACCTGCTTCCAGCCTGACCGCTACCGGCACCATGCTCACCGAGGGCGTGCGCCTTTCTGATCCCGTTTCCGGCAAGAACTGGAATCTGGGCGATACCATGATGATCACCATTGTGCGTGCGGACGTCAATCTGGGCAAGATCGACTTTGAGGTCGCCCCGGAAAGTGCAAAGCAGTAACTTTATAATTGAATAAACAACAGACTGCCCCCGAAGCAGCGCGCTAGATCGCGCTGTTTCGGGGGCAGTTTATCGTAGTTCTCAAAATCCTGGCAAAGTAAAATGCCCGCCTGAAAATCAGACAGGCGGGTTTGCCATCATGTAGTCGAAATACAGTCCCTTGTGCAGAGCGTGGGCAAAGCGAGATATGGCATTCTGCTGTGATTCTTCTCGGGTTCTTCGTCAGAACGCAGAAAATGCGGAAACCGCTTGATTTAGCTCGGTTTCCGCACTAGAATGGAAACCGGAAAAACAAGCACAGTTTCCACAAGGAGGACGCTCATGCAGGAAAAGCTCGATGCGCTGGTGCGCACGCAGGCGATGCAGCTATTCCGTCAACAGGGGCTGCATTTCACCATGCAGCAGGTGGCAGAGCCGCTGCACATCAGCAAAAAGACCATCTACACCGTTTACCCCTCCAAGGAGGCGCTTTTGCTGGACATGGTAGACCACGCCTTTGCAGAGATCCACCGCTGCAAGCAGGAAATTCTGGCGGGCAGCGGTACTTTGCAGGAGAAGCTGCGGGCGGTCATCATTGCCATGCCGACAGAATATGCTGCGCTGGACCTGCGGCAGATGAAGGAGCTGGACGAGAAATACCCGGTGGTGGCGGCGCGGGTGCGCAGCCAGTTGGAAAACGGGTGGGAGCCCACCATGGCGCTGCTGGAACAGGCGGTGGCAGAAGGGGTCATGCGTCCGGTGTCCCTGCCGGTGCTGCGGCAGATGATCACCGCATCCATCGAAAGCTTTCTGGCAGACCGCAGTCTGGCAGAAAGCGGGGTGCATTATGTGGCTGTACTGGAGGAAATGATCTCGATTCTACTGGAAGGAGTGCTGCCGCGATGAAACACAGTTTTTGCGATGATTGGGAGTTTACCCACCACTGGACGGAAGCCTTTGGCAAGGGGCTGCCGGTGCCAAAACAACAAGCCGTCCGCTTGCCCCATACCTGCCGGGAGGTGCCGCTGCACTATGCCACCCCCGCTGATTACGAGATGGTCTGCGGCTACCGGAAGCGGTTCCGAGTGCCGCCGGTGCAGGCTGCGCCCCGGCTGTTCCTCCGCTTTGACGGAGCTGCTCATCAGCGGTGGTGCGGGTCAACGGCAGGGTTGCCGGGCAGCACCGGGGCGGCTATACCGGCTTTGCGGTGGAGATCACAGACCTTGTGGACCGGGAGGGTGAAAACCTGCTGACCGTGCAGCTGGACACCCGGGAAGACCCAACGATTCCACCCTTTGGTTTTGTCATTGATTACCTGACCTACAGCGGGCTGTACCGGGAGGTCTGGCTGGAAGCTACGGCAGAAAGCCGCCTGACCGATCTGTTCGTCTACACGCCCACCCTGCAGGAGGCTGTGGTGCAGTGGACGGCAGAGCTCACACCCGCAGCCGCGGCGGTTCGCATCCGGCTGGAGACCGCAGACGGCGCCCTGCTGGCCGAGCAGACCGCACAGGCGGCAGAAACCGGGAAGATGCAGTTTTCTGTGCCGGATGCACAGCCGTGGGATACAGAACATCCGGTTTTGCATCATGCCATTGCAGAGCTTTTGAACGCAGCCGGACAGCCCATCGACCGCAAACAGACGTTTGGCTTCCGCACCGCAGAGTTCCGGGCGGATGGCTTTTACCTCAACGGCAAAAAAAGACCTTTCTGCGGGGCTTGAACCGGCACCAAAGTTACCCCTACATTGGCTACGCCGCCCCGGAAAGCCTGCAGCGGCAGGACGCCCGCATTTTGCAGGAGGAGCTGCATTGCACCGCCGTGCGCACCAGCCACTACCCCCAAAGCCAGTATTTTCTGGACGAGTGCGACCGGCGGGGTCTGCTGGTGTTCACTGAATTGCCGGGCTGGCAGCACATCGGGGACGACAACTGGAAGGACGCCGCCTGCGAGATGCTGCAGGAGATGCTCCTGCAAAACCGCAATCACCCCAGCATCATCCTGTGGGGCGTGCGCATCAACGAGAGCGTAGACGACGATGCCTTCTACACCCACACAAATCAGATCGCCCATCAGCTGGACCCCAGCCGCGCCACCTCCGGTGTGCGATATCTGGAAAAGAGCCATCTGCTGGAGGATGTCTACGCCTACAACGATTTTTCTCACAACGGCGTAACGCCCGGTGCAAAGCCCAAAAAGGACGTGACCCCGGATATGGGCAAGGCGCTGCTCATCTCGGAGTGCAACGGCCACATGTACCCCACCAAGCCCTTTGACGATGGCCCTCATCGACAGGAGCACGCCTTGCGGCACGTCCGGGTGCAGAACGCCGCCTATGCCAGCGGAGAGCACGCCGGGTGCTTTGGCTGGTGTATGTTCGACTACCAGACCCACAAGGACTTTGGCTCCGGTGACCGCATCTGCTACCACGGTGTGCTGGACAGCTTCCGCAACCCCAAATTGGCGGCAGCGGTCTATGCCAGTCAGGGTGATACTGACCCGGTGCTGGCGGTCAGCTCCTCCATGGACATCGGCGATAACCCTGCCGGGCAACTGGGCACGGCCTACGTTTTCAGCAATGCCCAGCAGGTCAAGCTCTACAAAAACGATGTGTTCGTCACCGCCCTGCGCCAAAGCGAGTGGACGGCGCTGCCCCACCCTCCCTTTGTGATGGACGATCCCATTGGCGAGCTGCTGGAAACGCAGGAGCACTTTTCCCCCGCCAAGGCAGCTGCTGTGCGGGACTGCCTGCTGGCTGCCGGGAAATATGGCTTGGCAGGACTGCCGCTGGCCTACAAGGTCAAATTCGGCTGGTGTATGCTGCACTACAAAATGGCCTTTAAGGACGGCGTGGCGCTCTACGGCAAATATGTGGGCAACTGGGGCGGCGAAGCCACCCGCTGGCGGTTCGATGCCGTGCAGAACGGCAACGTGGTGCGCAGCGTGACCCTTTGCCCCAGCGCAAAGCTGCACTTGGAAGTCAAGGTCAGCCGGACGGCTCTTCGGGAAAAAGACACTTACGATATGGCGGCTGTCCGGGTACGCATTCTGGACGAGAATGGCACCCCTGCCCCCTACGCACAGTTCCCGGTGCAGTTTGCGGTGGAGGGCAGCGCCGCCCTTGTGGGCCCGCAGACCGCCGTTGCCGAGGGCGGCATGACCGGAACCTATCTGCGCACTGTGGGCACTGCCGGAGAAGCCGTGTTGACCGTTTCTGCCCCGCAGACCCAGCCCGTTGTGCTGCGGTTCACCATTGAAAAGGAGGACGCTGTATGGAACTGACCCTGAAACAGAAAACTGCATTTGGTATTGGTGCCGTGGGCAAGGATATGGTATATGCCCTGTCGGCTTCTTACGTCATGTATTATTATCAGGATGTGCTGGGACTTTCGGCAAGCTTTGTGGGGCTGGTGCTCATGGCAGCCCGGTTCTTCGATGCCTTCAACGACCCCTTTATGGGGGTTCTGGTGGCAAAGACCCGCACCCGCTGGGGACGTTTCCGTCCGTGGATCTTTTCCGGCACGCTGCTCAATGCGCTGGTGCTCTACGCCCTGTTTGCCGCCCCGGTGCTGGACGAAGCGGCGCTGATGGTCTATTTCAGCGTGGTGTACATCCTGTGGGGCGTCACCTATACCATGATGGATATTCCGTACTGGTCCATGATCCCCGCCGTGACCCGCACGCCCAAAGACCGGGAGAACCTCTCCATGGTGGGGCGCACCTGTGCAGGCGTTGGTTCGGCACTCATTGCCATGTTCACCATGCTGCTGGTGGGAGCCCTTGGCGGCGACAGCGAGCGCGCTGGCTTCCGCTGGGTGGCGCTGATCGTATCGGTGCTCTTTGTGGTGACGGAATTGGTCTGCTGCGCCGCCATGCGGGAGACCACCCCCAGTGAGATGAAGACCGCCACCGTAAAGGAGATGTTCTCCGCCCTGTTCCGCAACGATCAGGCTATGGTAGTGGTGGGCAGCATTGTGCTGATCAACTCGGCGCTGTACCTTACCTCCAACTTCATCATCTATTTTTTCAAGTACGACCTTGGCGGTGCAGGCTGGAAAGCCACCTACACCCTGTTTTCCACCGTGGGCGGTGCGGCGCAGATTCTTGGCATGATGGTGCTTTTTACCCCTTGCTGCGCAAAGTTCAGCAGTACGCAGGTATTTTACCTGAGCCTTTTGCTGGCGCTGTGCGGCTACGGCATGCTGCTGGTGTTCTGCCTGACCGGCCTTTCCCATAGCCTTGCCATGCTGTGCATTCCGGGCGTGGTAGTGTTTGCCTGCAACGGGATGCTGACCGTGCTGACCACCTTGTTCCTTTCCAACAGCGTGGATTACGGCCAGCTCAAGACCGGCCGCCGGGAGGAGAGCGTCATCTTTTCCATGCAGACCTTTGTGGTCAAGGCAGCCTCCGGTGTGGCGGTATTCCTGACCGGCATCGGGCTGGACCTCATCGGTCTTGTGGGCAACACGGAGGAGACCGGCCCGGTGGCAGTACAAAGCGCCGGAACCCTGCTGGGTCTGCGCTTGATGATGACCGTTCTGCCCATGCTGGTGCTGGCTGGTGCGCTGGTGCTGTTCCGCCGCAAATTTGTTCTGACCGACGCCCGCGCTGCCGAGATCAGCGCACAGCTCCACGGGGAGGAAGCGCACCATGACTGAAACGCTGCACTGGTACGCGGAAACTTCCGGCGGTGTGCGGCAGGGCGATGCCCCGGTGCACCCGGGCTGCGGTGCGCTGCATCTTTTCACTGACATGCCTGCCGGGACGCTGAAAGCCGTGCGTGCCGAGCTGCCGTGGACGATGGAAGCAGACGAGCGTCTGTTCATGAACGGCTACCAGACATGGACCTACAGCCCGGAGCTGGACCGGAACGGCAAGCTGCGCGGCACCGACCATATCCCCGGCTTTCTGCGCAAGAAATACGCCTTTGACCGCTACGGCGATTATCATTTTGCGCCTTATGGGCATCAAAAGGGGCAGAGCCACGGCTTTTCCTACTGCTATTTCCGCAAGGGCACACAGTTCCGGCTGGTGGCATCGCTGGACGAGAAGCCGGGCTACACCATCCTCCGCTACGACAGCGGCAAAGCCCTGCTGACGCTGGAGCGTGACTGCGCCGGGGTGGAGCATCCCGGGCAGCTTTTCCCTCTCCGACCTGTTTTTTGCCGAGGGCAGCGAGGCCGAGGTGTTCGACGGCTGGTTTCAGGCTATGGGCATCCGTCCTCGAACTGAAAAGAAGCTGGCTGGCTATTCCAGCTGGTACAACCGCTATCAAGACATCACCGAGGACACCATCCGGGAGGACCTGACCGGCTGCCGCAGCCTGCTTTGCCCGGGAGACCTGTTCCAGATCGATGATGGCTGGGAGCCGAAGGTGGGCGACTGGCTGGAAACGGATGCATAGAAATTCCCCCACGGGCTGAAAGGCATGGTGCAGGAAATCCACGCCTCTGGCTTTCAGGCCGGGCTCTGGCTTGCGCCCTTTGTGTGCGAAAAGGACTCTGCCCTTTTCCGGCAGCACCCGGACTGGCTGCTGAAAGTGGACGGCAAACCGTGGTGCTGCGGCAGCAACTGGAGCAGCTTTTATGCGCTGGATATCGACAACCCGGCCGTGCTGGATTATCTGCGCCGGGTATTTGACCGGGTGCTGAACGATTGGGGTTTCGACCTTGTCAAGCTGGATTTTCTGTACGGCGCTGCTCCCTTTGGCAATGCTCGCGAGAGTCGTGCCGCCCGGATGCGCCGTGCCATGGAGCTGCTGCGCAGTTGGTGCGGACAAAAAGCCATCCTCGGCTGCGGCGTACCGGTGATGCCGGCCTTCGGGCTGGTGGATTACTGCCGTGTCAGCTGTGACGTAGGGCTGGACTGGGACGATGTGTGGTATATGCGCCTGTTCCACCGGGAGCGGGTGTCCACAAAGCAGGCCATCAACAACACACTATTCCGGCGGCAGCTCAATGGCCGTGCCTATGGCAGCGACCCGGATGTCTTCTTCCTCCGGGAGGAAAACTGCAAGTTGACGGCAGAGCAAAAACGCACCCTTGCCACGGTCAATGCCCTGCTGGGCAATGTGTTCCTCACCTCGGATATGCCGTCTCACTGCACGGATGCGCAGCGCGCCGCCTGTTTGAACGCAGGTTGTTTGAACATGCAAAACAGGTAGAAGTAGAGACAGAAAATGGTGTGATTACGATCCGGTATTCTCTGGATGAGAAACGTCAAGAGCTGCGGTGCAGTGCTATTTATAGAGAATAATGAGGGCATAAATGCTGCATCATCGCCGCAAACTTCGGATTGCTGACCAGTTTGATAATAACCTCTGCAACAGCACCGTCCAGCAATTCCTCATTGATTTGCTTCTTGTATTCACACTTATGACCACGGGTCATAGTGCGGTGTTTGCAGCCATAATAGAAGAAATCCTTATATTTCGTGCCGTCCGGCTTGTGCTTGATGCTTTTGTTGCCGTACATTCCGGCTCCGCAAATAGGACATTTAAGTAATCCGGTCAGCAGGTGTACCTTGTTGTCTTTACCGTTGTTGACCTTTTCATACTTCTTCGCCTGAGCAAGAAGTTTTACTTGGGCTTCATGCCAGAGTCCTTCTGATACAATGCGGCTTCTTCCTCGTTGATATACAGCATACCTTTTTCCAATTTGTATCCGTAGGGAGCAAAACCACCGTTCCATTTACCCTCACGAGCTTTCTGGATTCTGCCTTCCATCGTCTGATCACGGATATTCTCACGCTCAATCTCGGCAACCGCAGAAAGCACGGAAATCATCAGCTTACCGGCATCTTTGGAAGAATCAATGCCATCCTCCACACAAATCAGATTGACATCGAAATCTTGCATCACCTGTAAGGTAGACAGCACATCTGCCGCATTTCTGCCAAAACGTGATAACTTGAACACCAGCACATAGGACACGCCATCTTTACCGGACTTGATATCCTCCATCATGCGGTTAAATCAATGGACTTTCCCGATTTACCGGCATCCTCATATTCACCGACGATTTCAAAATCGTTGAACTCAGCATAGGCTTTCATTGATTTGCAAGCAAATCGGCAAGGCCGCTCCATTCATCCTTATTCCAGTGCGCTATACTGATCAGCCTTCCTTTCCCGGTTGCCCCGCTGTGCGTATGCCTTGATAATATCCGGTGGAATCCGTTCAAGAACAGCCTGCGCCGCTTCGTAATCACTTTGCAGCTTGGCATCTTGCAGTTTCTTGAGGGTGCTCTGCTGCTGACTTTTTTCAACTCATCCGTCAAGCTCTCGTTTTCTGCTTTTAATACAGCCTTTTCCGCTTCCGCCGTGGTAAAACATTTATGATACTTCTTCATCTGTGTCTCCATTGCAGCAACATCCGGAATATACTTGTCCAGAAACGCCATGACCTGCGCCGTGCGCTCCTTGTAGTTGCTGAGCTTCACATCGGAAAGCAGCATATCCAGCCGCTCCGCCTGTTTTGTCAAACGAGCCATCTGCTTGAAAACCCGTGGTGGGATATGGTCGCGTCCGGTTTCGCTGGCGCTCTCGCCTCGCTCCAAATCCGGGTATTTTTTTGACCATATGCTCCCAAAACCTGTCCTGCCACTGTGTCAGCTTCTTCTTGTTTCCAACAATTTCTTTGGCACAGAGCCGCCCATCCTCTGTCAGCGGAACAAAAAAAGGTGCATATGGGGCGTTTTCTCGTCCATATGCACCACGGCGGATATAATTGTTTTCTGGTCTTGGTGTTCCCGGATGAAATCCAGCGCCTCCTGAAAATAGGCTTTGATTTCAGCTTTCTTCTTACCTTTGAAGAACTCTGGCGTTGCGGTCACAAGAGCCTCCACCAGCCGCACGCTGTCTGAACGGGTGCGACAACCGGCGTCCTTGATTTGCCGCTCTGCCTCTGCACGATATTTGCGCTCCGGTTCGAGCAGATGAAAGTTCAGACAGCTGCGGCTCTTGTCAATATCCGGATTGCTGGCGTATTCGTCTTTTTTGTGCGCTCATTGTGCGCCTCAATATTAGAAATTTCCGGTCCTTTATACTTTGCAAAGCGGAGAATCGCAAACTGTGGCTTACCCATTTATTTCTCCCTCCGTTTCTGCCAGATCAGTTCATAACCCAGCGCGTCGGCAAGCTCGACGACCTCTTTATAGCGGATGCTCTCCCGCTGCAACTTGGCGGACAAATTGGAAACGCTGTCCGACCAGCCATATTCATCATGTAACAGGTCAACAACTTCCTGCATGGTAAAACCGGCGCGAATGATCTGCGCCTTGATTTCATTGCGTACACTCATATTCAAATCCCTCCAAAATTCAGATAATAAAAAGCGAAGCCGGTACGTTCTCCGGCACATCCACTTCGCTGTATCGCGAAAAAAATCTGTTGCTGTCAAATCCGCTCAGAATTGCCGTTATGAAGTCCTGTTCACAGGTGACACCTATCGACTTTTCTGCTCTGTGTGACTTTGCTCTAAAACGTGTAGTTTCCCACGTTTCCGCGCACCCATGTTGCTGTTCTGAGAAGCGCGATTCCGTGAAACCATTTCTGCCATCAGGCAAATAATTTGCGGATTTCACTTGGCCTGATTTCTCACCCCCAAATATAGCAAAACCCAGCAGTTTTTTCATATAGCAGTGTTTCGGAAAAAACAAAGCGTACATACGTACATGGAGCGGTGGCTGGAAAATTCATCGCCAGTCCTCCGGTACGTACGTACGCTCTGAAACATCAGAAAACCCGTTTATATTGGGTCTGGCAATCGCTTCAATACCGAAGAAGCCCCATACCCGCCGTCCGGCAGCGTTGGTGATCTTGTTGCAGTATTCCAGATTGTACTTGCTTTGGTTCGCAATCACGCTCTCGCTAAAGCTGCGGCGCTTTAGCGGTGTCAGATTATTTTCCTCACACCACATCCGGTAAATTTCGTATAAGTCTTTAGAGCTGATGGTGCAGTCCGCCTTCAGCCGGATATAGCCCTCGGATTCCAGAAAATCAAAGATGTTGTTGTTATCCCGCTTCACTGCCTCTCGATTATCCCGTGTGCGCTGGCTCTCCGTGAACTTGAAGTTGTTGGCAACAAGCCGCTGCAAGCCCTCAAACGCCCACAGGAAGATGCCCTCGACCTCCGCTTTCATTTTTTCGGCAAGATCAGGATCATCTACCCGCCCCGCAGGCTTTTCCTTGGTGGTCAGTACAAGCTGGCGGCGGTAAAATCCGTCGCTTCGGTCATATAGCGCTTGCAGATCGCCATTGGAGAACGCCAGCAGGCGGGCAAACATCCAACCCTGATAGCTCTGCTTGCCCTTGCGCTCCAAATCCATTTTGCCTTGAGCGGTCACGATGGACTTGACGTAGTTGGTCTGCCGCAATGCTTCCATCCGCATATCATCATCCACACACAGCAGAATGTGTTCCAGGTCGGCGCGGGCAAAGCGGTTTTCAGAAATTTTGCCGATGCTGCCGTCCTTTATGTTGCTGCCGAGAAGCGCCCCCAGCACAGCACCGATCTGCGATTTTCCTTCGCCGCCGCTTCCCTTAATCACCATCATGCTGTCCCTTGTTGCTGGGAATCAGGCAATAGCCAATAAACTCCTGCAAGGTTGGAATGTCCTCTGTATAGAGAAGCCCATCCAGAAAAGAAAGCCACCGGACGGGAGCCGGTGCGTCAGGGCGATATGCCACCGGCAGTCTGCTCCGCACAATATTCGGTCTGCCCTCGGTGAAGCTGCCGTCCAGCTTCAAAGTACCGTTTGCCAGATGGATTCTATCTGCCTCTGGTACAAAGTCCCCTATATGAGCCGCCAGCTTCATCACTTCCAGAATGTTGGTGATCTTGCGGGGAATATTGTTCACGGCGCAGCATTTCAGTTCCTCATAGATTTCGCCCCGGAGCGGCAGATCGTCGGTCACTCTGCCGTCCGGTGTAAAGAAAGCACCATCGGCAAAGACGATTTTCCGGCTGCTCAGAAATTCATCACAGAACAGCGCCTCATTGATATTTGTGCCGTCAAACCAGATGGGCGCGTCTAAATTAGCTGATTTCCGTTTCGTCACGGGCATCCACCTCCTTTTCCGTCCGTTTCAGGCGTTCTTCCAGCCGGTCGATCATGCCGTCCTTTTGAAGCATATCCACGGTTTTCACGCGAACCTCCAACTCCGCAAAGGTTAAAATGTCTGCCAGATCCTCGATATAATCGAGCATCTGGCAGGCTTCCACAAAGCGGTCGTCAATGGTATCATCCGGTGCTTTGGGTGCGTACTGCACCTTCCAGTGCTCCAAAAGATGCAGATAATCGCACAATATCCGCTGACAATGCAGTTCCTCTCTCTGGAACGCCTTTGCCAGCGGATATTTCGGTTTCCGCAGCGCTGCCGCAGCCGGGGGGCTTGTCCGAGTCGATCCCAAAGTCATACGTCAGCTTCTTCGCCGCGTCATAGCTGTTCAGGGTTGAACAGCCTTGCCACAAGGTCGATCACATCGCCGTGGGCCCCGCATCCGAAGCAATAGAAGTAATCCTCATTCAGTTTCATGCTGGGTATACGGTCATTGTGGAAGGGACAGCAGACCATGTTGCCACGGTTCACTTCCAGAACGTAATGTTCAGCAGCTTGTCTCACCGTGACTGCCACCTTTACACTTTCAAATAAATTCATACACATACCTCCGTAATTTATTTGACAATTTCCTCTTGTCACCTCAATATACGGAGAAAATCGGCGTCAGCCGGGAAATCCGGCATTCGCGCAAAAAAAAAATGCCGCTCTGAATTTTTGCAAAAATGCAAAAACGCAGAGCGGCATTTGTTCACAATATGCGTCTTGATATTATTCCACTTATTGAATATAATAGGGTCAGATATTGGCAGAAAGGACAGGCGCGGCATGAAGTTTTTATCGACCTTTGAAGCAGCAGAGAAATGGGGTATCTCGCATCGGCGCGTAAGCGTTCTCTGCAATCAGGGGCGCATCACCGGCGCACAGCGGGCGGGAAGCCGCTGGATCATTCCGGATGATGCAGAGAAGCCCGCCGATGCCAGAATTAAGAGTGGAAAATATGTCAAAGAAAGAACAGCGGAGGAGGCGCTTGATAGATGGAGACTGTATTTTTACCCGGAAATATCCGGCAAAGACTTTTCGATTTGATGAAGCACAATAATGTCTCTCAAACGGAACTTGCCCGAAAAATTGGCTGCAATGACAGCCTCCTCAGCCGTTTTCTGAGTGAAAAAACAGGCAAGCTCGGAGATGAAAATATCATCCGCATTGCAAGAGCTTTCAACGTGTCTACAGACTTTCTTTTGGGCGTAACTACTGTCCCGGACAGAAAGAATTATGAAATCGATGAATTGGGCTTATCGGCACAGGCTGCAAGAAACCTCTATACCGGAAAAGCAAATGCACAGGTCGTTAATTATCTGTTGGAAAGCCATCGTTTTCTTGAACTGACCTACATATTGGAGCAGTATTTCAACGACACCGTTGCTGCCGGGTATGCCGCGCAGAACCAGCTATATGCCACGCTCAGCAGTCTGACGCGAAAATCGGCAAAAACGAAAGCCGCCGCACAAGCTGCAAATGAAATCAATCGCCTGAAAACACCTGTTTATCAAGCTGATCTTGCCACCATCGAAAGCCAGTTCATGCTGGCTGTCAAAGAAGTGAAAAAGGAAATTGGCAATGACTTTGCTGCAATTCGGGCGATGACAGCCGAAGAAACGGAAAGAATGTTTACAGAGATCACGAAGGGGCAGGATATGGAAAACCTGACCGTGACGCCTCAACAAACATCTGATATGATTGTCGGTAGCGTAGCTGGCATGGGCTGTGTTGATCCGGATGTTTTGAATACGTTCAGTGAGGCGTTGACAGGCCTTTTCCAATCCATCCTAGATAACGCTGCATCGCAGGAGAAGGACGATGAGCAAACCGAGCAATGAGCAGCTCTGTGCGCTGGCTCAAAAGGGGAGATACCCATGCCACCAATCTTCTTCTGGAATACAATTCGGGCTTCATCCGCAAAACAGCCAATGAGATTTTTTCTGAAATCCAATCTGGTGGAAAGTGATCTCAGCATAGAAATCGGTGATCTGGAACAAGAGGGCAGCATCGGCTTATTGAAGGCTATTCCCAGCTATGATAAGAGCGTCGGCGTCAAGTTTCTGACCTATGCCGCTCCATTCATCCGAAACGCCATGACTGATCTGGTTCGGGATTCCTTCTCCCGATATGAGCAGCGAATGGTCGATCCTGAAAACGGGCTGGGGCTTCAAAAAGTCCGGCTGGATGAAGTTCTCCCCGGTGAAGAACGGCTGCTGCGCATTGAAGCCGTTGCAGACATCACCGCCAAATCTCCGGAACAGGTCTACGAGGAAAGAGAAACCTTGCGGGAACTGTATGAAGGCTTTGGACAAATCTCCGAACGGGAGCAGACATATCTTCTGTACCGCTATGGCTTTACGGATGATATTGGACATACCCTGATCGGCACAGCAATTCATTTTAACCTGAGTGAAAGCCGGGCAAAGAAGTTGGAAGGCGAGGCGATGGACAACCTCTGGCTGGAGTTGCCGTGGTGGTTTTAGTGCGTATCGCTGCGGCGGGACGGGGGCTTTTATATACCTTCACTTCCTTTTCCGGACAGTCGGATTTTGCTTCTCAAAAATCCTGCATTTGCGCCGTAACCCACGTCACAAAATCCGCCTGTCCTACTGCCTCAGAAAAGCGTTTGCCGCCACACTCTGCTATGTCGCAGAGTACGCCGCCAACCCCTTTCCCGCGTCAGCCGGAAGCAAAGGTATAACACACTAGACTTTGCAAGCAAAATCGTGTGCCAACAGGGATGCTACGCGCCCCTATTGGAAACCCCGCGCCAATGGGATTGCATCCCTCTGGACACCTGCAATTTTCTTCACACAGCGGTACCCAAACTGAAAAAATACAGTTTTCCACCGGTGCGAAGAAAATACAAAAGGAAGCATCTGCGCCATGATAGTGAGCGCAAATCTTCCTTTTGACGCTGACAATCTGAAATTGGATATGGTGCAATTTCAGATTATCAGCCTCTGCTATGGCAGAGGACTGAATCTACAAATACAAAATAGTGCCCTGATAAATATCGACTCTGAAAGGAACTTGGAATATGGCTAAGAAAGAAGCAAAAACTGATTTGTGGGTTGCTCGTCAGCTCGACGACTCCAAAATCAGGTATGATGCTCAAGGCAGCGATGTTAAGGAAATCAATGATGCTTTACAGAGCGCATCGAAACGTGGTACTGGTAATGCCGGCTACCCTGAGTATGTTGCGGTTGTGAAAGATTTTGTCATCGTTATTGAAGACAAAGCCGATCTGGCCAAACACCAGAAGCTGACCGATACTGGAATTTTATCTACCGATCAGAAAGATATTGCTGACTATGCTGTAAACGGAGCGTACTTCTACGCAAAGCACATTGCGCAAAATAGTAGCTTCCATAAGATTTTTGCAATCGGTGTTTCCGGCGATGAAAAGCATCATAAAATCACTCCGCTGTATGTAGACGACAGGGAGGGATATAAGCAGCTCCCTGATATTGAGTCTTTTACATCCTTCACCGCTTCCAATATCGACGAATACTATACTCGTTATGTTTTGGCAGAAAAGACCGATGTTGAAAAGACTACAGAGGAAATTCTGAAAGATGCAGCGGAACTGCACGAATATCTTCGCACCTACGGCTCTCTGAAGGATCAAGATAAGCCTTTGGTGGTCTCCGGCATTCTTCTTGCATTGGATGATAAGTTCTTCAAACCTGATGATTTGCTCGGAGACGAAACAACCACGGACGGACAACTGATTTACGATGCAATAAAACGCCGTTTGAAAGCATCTAATGTCGGCCCTGATGCAAAGCGTGACAAGCTGATGAGCGAATTTTCCATCATCCGTACAAGTGCTCGTTTGAACGAGGTTGATACCAAACTTAGCAAAACTCCGTTGAAATTTTATACTGAATTCTTGAAGAAGAATGTTTTTGACAACATAAAGTATCGCAGTTCCAGTGAAGATTTCATTGGAAGATTCTATGGCGAATTTATGCGTTATTCCGGCGGTGATGGGCAGACACTCGGTATCGTCCTAACTCCTCGCCACATTTGTGATCTGTTCTGTGACCTTCTGGATATTCAAGCTACAGACATTGTGCTTGACCCCTGCTGCGGCACCGCTGGATTCCTTGTTGCAGCCATGCACCATATGCTCAAAAAGGCAGGCACTGATCAGAACAAACGCAAGAATATCAAGAAGAAGCAGTTGCACGGATTTGAACTTCAGAGTAATATGTTTGCTATTGCTGCTACCAATATGATTCTCCGTGAAGATGGTAACAGTAACATCAAATGTGAAGATTTTCTCCGGCAAAATCCTGCTCAGGTGCAGCTTAAAGGGGCTACTGTCGGCATGATGAATCCGCCCTATTCACAGGGAACCAAAGCTGATCCGTCGCAGTATGAATTGTCTTTTGTGGAGCACTTGCTCGATTCTTTGACCGAAAGTGCAAAGGCTGCGGTAATTGTTCCGCAGTCATCTATGACTGGCAAAACCAAAGACGAACAGACCTTTAAGGAAAACATTTTGAAGCACCATACTCTAGAGGGTGTCATCACCTGCAATACTGACACATTCTATGGTGTCGGTACAAACCCTGTTATTGCTGTTTTTACTGCCCATGAGCCGCATCCTGATGATAAGATCTGTAAATTTATTGACTTCCGTAACGATGGTTATGAAGTGCGTGCTCATATTGGACTTGTTGAAGGAGATTCCGCTAAAGACAAACGTCAACATTTGCTTGATGTTTGGAACGGGCGCACTAAAGCAGCATCAAAATTCTGTGTCGAGTCTACAGTAAAGGCCGAAGATGAATGGCTGCACTCGTTCTTTTATTTCAATGATGATATTCCTGCCGAAATGGATTTTGAAAAGGCAATCGGCGACTTTCTGACTTTTGAGTTTTCAATGATTATGCAGAACCGAGAGTATCTGTTCCAGCAGGATGGTGAAGAACATGAGTGATGCAACAAACTGGGAAAGCGTTCCTCTTCGTGGCTTATTTTCATTTGAACGTGGCAAAGAGAAAAATATGGCATTGCTTAAAGAAGGTGACCTTCCGCTTGTTTCTGCACGCAATGTTAATAATGGTGTAAAAGGGTTTGTAGGTAATCCCACAAAAATCTTCTCAGGCGGAAATGTTATCACCCTTAATAATGACGGAGACGGTGGCGCAGGACTTGCCTACTATCAAGCATGTGATTTTGCACTTGATACTCATGTTACTGCACTTATTCCACAGGACGACATATCACCGGAAGCGTTGATGTATATGACCGCCAGTATTTCCAAGCAGCATGATATTTTTGGTCACGGTCGATCTATCTCGTTACCACGAGCTAAGCGCCTGCAAAATATGTTACCAGTCAATGACGACGGTGCACCGGACTACGCGTTAATGACCGATTATGTCAAAAAAGCTGCGTAAGTCGATGTTAACGAGGTACAAAGCACACCCTATAGCAAATATCAAAAAACTTGGTGAATATTTACCTGTTTCTTCCATTCAGGAGATGCGTTGGGAGCCGTTCTTAATTGCGGATATTTTTGATATTTTGCCTGGAAAGCGTCTAGTCGCAGCAAGCTCTACACCCGGAGACAGACCCTTTATCGGTGCCCTGGATAACAGCAATGGTGTTGCACGCTTTGTGAATGACACAAATGTATCCTTAGACAAGAATGTGCTCGGCGTAAATTATAACGGAAACGGTATGGTTATCGGCTTTTACCACCCTTTATGAGTGCATTTTCTCCGATGATGTCAAAAGATTCCACTTGAAGCACCATGAAGACAATGCATTTGTGTTGCTGTTTATGAAGGTTGCAATTTTGCAGCAGAAAAGCAAGTTTGGCTATCTGTATAAATTCAACGCAGAACGCATGGCTAATACCAGAATTATGCTTCCGGTTACAGATGATGGTACTCCTGACTACGAATATATGGAGCAGTACACCAAAAATCTGATACTCCGGAAGTATAAGCAGTATTTGGCGTATCTGGATTCAAAAGAAAAAGTTGCTCCCGCACCAGCAAATGATTAAAAGCCTTATTATGGATAAGAACGGAGGCATATATGCAATTAGCGAAAATCAGGATTAAAAATTATAGATTGCTTGTTGATGCAGAACTTGAAGTCGATCCGAAAACAACATTGATTGTTGGTCGCAACAATACTGCCAAAACCTCGTGCTTCGAGTGTATCGGTAAAGTATTGGATGGAACTCAGTTTTCTTTCAATGATTACCCGTTGCTCAAAAGGGAAAATCTATATACTGATTTTGCTTCGTTCATGGCAAAGGAGATCGCTTTTGAAGATCTATGTGAACGGCTGGAACCAATATCTATAGAGTTCCTTGTAGACTATTCCCTGGATGGCCCGGAGGATAACTTAGGTGCATTGTCTCCATTTATTATTGACGTAGATGTGGATACCACTACAGCGTTGATTCGTGCCGAATACAAGTTGAAGGCAGACGAGAAAAGCATTCGGAAAATATTAGAGCCAAGCTATTATGTAAATGGAATCTTTTCTCCCGATGACGATGTTCATAATGCTATTATAAGCAGTTTTCACAAGCTTTTTGAAATGACAATTTATGCGATAAATCCCAAAAATGCAGAGGATAAGCAGATTAAAAAGCAGAAAGAACTGTCCGAATTATTTCCATTTCACATTATTCAGGCAGAGCGCCGCCTTGGTGAAGACGGAACGCAAGATAATTCTTTGTCTTCACTTATCTCTGATTTCTTTGACATGAGTGAAGATGAATTAGATCCAAGTGTTTCTGAAAAAGTTAAGGAACTTCGAGTAATTGTTGAAACCGCCAACAAAAAAGTCCAACAACAAAGTGATAGTATCCTGAGCGCTTTAGTCAGTAATGCAGTTGGGTTCGGTTATCCCAACGGAGAAGAACTACAGTTAGGCGTTACAACCCAACTAAACATTGATGATCAGATAAAGAATCAAACACAACTTTCTTATACTGCTGGAACAAGTAACGAGCGACTTCCCAGTACCTATAATGGCTTGGGGTATAAAAACTTGATTAAAATGGAATTTCTTCTTGCAGCCTTCGCCAAAAAGGTAGAAAAAATGTGGGGATGCCTGTATACCGTTGCTTTTTATCGAAGAACCAGAGTCTCATATGCACCCGCAGATGCAGCACGCTTTTGCAGAGTACTTAGAAGCATTTCTTGCAAAAATTACTTCTATAGGGATTCAAACTTTGTTGACTTCACATTCTGCTCACATTGCAAATACAATGGTTTTTTCTAAAATTCGATATGCGCAAAAAACAAAGACCGGTGTTATCTATAAGAACCTAAATACGTTCGCTGAGGAGAATTCTTCTAACATTGATTTCATCCGAAAGTACCTTACTATAACCAAGTGTGATCTGTTTTTGCAGATAAAGCAATCTTTGTTGAAGGGCATCAGAGCGTCTGTTGTTACCAGACATGATTGATAAATGCGCTAAGGCGGGGAATTTTGATTCTCAGGAATATAAACTGCCTGCCCAGTATTATGCCTTGGTTGAAATTGGTGGCGCCTACGCCTATAAATTCATTCCGTTCGCAGAGTTTTTGGGTATTCCATGTCTGATTCTTACTGATTTGGATTCTGTATCTGGTCAAAAAGGTGCGAACGGGAGAATATATTACAGCTCCGTTCCGGTCTCGCGTGGCGAAACAACATCCAATGAAACTCTAAAATGGTGGGTGCGGAAGAAAAAAAGAGATTCCAGAGGATGATAATACTCAAATTGCTCTAACCGATATTACATCCATGTCCCCGGCTGATAAAACCCGATGCAGATGTCACATTGAGTTTCAAACAACAGAGAACGGATTGTGCGGACATTCTTTGAAGAAGCAATCCGGAATGTCAACCGAACATATTATGGATTGGGTGATACTCCTACTGAAGACGATCTTGAATTTTCAGGGAAGAAAAACAGATTTTGCTCTTAATCTCATTTGTGAATGTGAGGATTATGCTGTTCCTGCTTATATTAAAAATGGGCTGGTTTGGCTCAATGACCAGCAGGTGCTTGTGTAAGGAGATGAAAATTTGTGAGTGAAGAGCCCAAAAGAATAAACTACAACCTTGCAAAAAGCTGAAGCCGATAAAGTAGATGAACAAATCATTGCGGCACTTCAGAATGGAAACAGCTTTCGTGTAGAAGCTGGTGCAGGCTCAGGTAAGACTTATTCGCTAAATAAAGTCATTGAATGGATTCAAGAAAACAAATGGGCGGAGTATCGTCGAAAGAAGCAGACTGTAATTTGCATAACATATACTAATGCTGCGGTAGATGTGCTTGCTGAACGACTATCAAAAGATTCATTTATTCTTCCATCGACAATTCACTCCTTTGCATGGAACGCTATCAAGCAGTATCAACGCTTTCTCATTGATGTTGTCACAAGCGATCCTGACTTCTTGCCAGACGAAGGAGATTTTTCGAGGTCACGGGAGTTACATATACCTTAGGGCATCGTTACAAGGAAAATGGAATTCAATATTTATATCACGATGATGTTCTAAAGCTCTTTTGTCGGCTTTTAGATAATACAAAATTCCGGCGTGTGTTCGCAGACAAATATCCTTTGATTTTAATCGATGAGTATCAAGACTCCTATAAACCGATTATTGATCGTTTTATTAGGTTCTTTATCGCCGAGAAAAAAGGACCTCAATTTGGCTTCTTTGGGGATGCATGGCAAACCATTTACCAATCCAATAACGCTTGTGGTCTAATTGAAAATGATAACCTCGAGATTATAAAGAAAGGCTCAAATTTCAGATCCGCACCAAGAATCGTTCAACTTCTAAATGATTTGCGCCCCGACTTGCCTCAAGCATCTGCAATAGATGACTTTGACGGAGAAGTGATTGTAATTACCTGCGATGATTACACTGGTCCTCGCCGGATAGAACGCAATTTAAAAGGTGAATTACCGGCGGAAGAATTGAAAAATCGACTAAGCAATGTCACAGAGAAGATCAAGCGAGAATCATCCAAAGATGATACGCTAAAGGTTCTAATGATAACGCATAAAGTCCTTGCTACACAGCAAGGGTACGAACAGCTTTTAGAAATTTTAGCTGACGGACTGAGAGATAAAGAAGACCCATTCCTAATGTTCTTTATGGATACTGTTGAACCAATCTATAAGGCGCTCAAGAATTCAAATATGCAGTTACTTTTTGATACACTCGGAATTAAGCGCTTTCCTATTAAGAAAAAATCCGAAAAGCCAAGTGGAAAGAGCTACAGCAGCAGTTAGAAAATGCTCGCACTAAAAGAGCAATTGACGTATTTGAGCTAATCAAGCAAAGCAAATTGATTCCTATTCCCCCAAAATTAGATGGATGGTATCATCTATATCAGGAAGCGCCAGAAACAGTATATGCTTCCAATGCTTCAATTCAATCATTTTTAGAATTGGAATACCTGCAATTTGCCACAGTAATCGATTTTTTACTCCCTGATGCTATGTTTTCTACTGAACACGGCGTTAAAGGTGAAGAATATGACAATGTTGTCTTTGTTATCGGAAAAGGTTGGAATTTATATCAGTTTGAAACCTATGCACCGATGATAACAGGACATTCTTCTATTCCAAAAGGCAAAGAAGCATCATTTGAACGAAATCGAAATCTTTTTTATGTATGTTGCTCAAGAGCAAAAAAAAGATTATTTCTTTTCGTTACCGTTCCTACTGATTATGAGTTCAAAGCCTTCTTAATGAGTCTTATTGGCAAGGATAATATCTATACCTACTCACAGTTTTTGAAATGGAACGCTAAATAGTAAGACACAACCCACCAATCAACAATGACTGGTAGGCTGTGCCATATCTATTTGCTAATTCATCAATTGGTATTCCGCGTGAGTTTTCTTCGCACACCGTTCTAAGTTTAAGTTATCGACGGGAGCCAACTGTGCTTCAAATAGCTGACACAAATGCGCAGTCGATTCCGTTTAAATCATCCCGAAGTGCTTCAGTGCCTCCGTGATCGCTTTTTCCTTCTCCGGCGGGCATTGGGGTTGCTTGACATTTTCGGATTTCGGCTTATTGTAGTTTTCACGCTCAATGATGCCGTATTCCTGCTTCACCTGTGCGATATAGAGGTGGCTGACTTTCAGTCCGGTATGCTCGAAAACGTATTCCCGGATTTCCTCGTAGGTTGCCTTACTCTCCGCCGAAGTCAAATCCAACTCGTCCATCTTCACTTCGATCTCGATATGTTCCTTGCTTTGAAGTTTGGACAATAAACATACCGTCTCCACATGGGCGGTCCTGGGAAACAGATCCACCGGCTGGGCCTGGACGGCCCGGTAGCCCAGCTCCGCCAGCCGCTTCACATCCCGGGCCAGGGTGGCGGGGTCGCATGAGACATAGACGATGCGCTCCGGAGCCATGGAGGACAGCACCGCCGGCACCTCCGGGAGCCCTTTGCGGGGCGGGTCCACGCAGATGACCTGGGGACGCACGCCCTGGCCGGCCAGGCGGGCCGCCACCTCCCCGCGTCGCCGCAGAAGAATTCCGCGTTGGTGACACCGTTGCGCAGGGCGTTGGCCCTGGCGTCCTCGACGGCCTGGGGGACCACCTCCGCCCCGATGACATGCCCGGCCCGGCGGGCCAGGCACAGGGAGATGGTGCCGATGCCGCAGTAGAGGTCCAGGACGGTCTCCTCCCAGTGAGCCCGGCGAAGTCCAGAGCCTGCTGGTACAGGCGCTCGGTCTGGGCCCGGTTGATCTGGAAGAAGGAGGGGACGGACAGGCGGAAAGTGAGCCCGCACAGCTCCTCCTCCAGCCAGTCCCGCCCCCAGAGGGTGCGGTACGCATCGCCCAGGATCACATTGGTGTCCCGGAGATTCACATTGAGGACCAGCCCGGCCAGCTTGGGGACAGCGGCGCGCAGGGCACCGGACAGCTCTCCGGTGTGGGCAGCTCCTTCCCGTTGGCCACTACGCAGCACAGGGCTTCCCCGCCCGGTTGGTACGGATATACAGGTGCCGGATCAGCCCCCGGCCGGTGCACTCATCATAGGCGGGGATCTGAAAGTCCTCCATCCAGCCCTTTGAAGGCCAGACGCAGGGGGCCGTATCCGCCTCCGGCTGGAGCAGGCAGTCCTCCGTGTCCACCACGTCATGGCTCCTGGGGCGGTAAAAGCCGATGGACAGCCCGCACTTTCCTCGGGAGACAGGGGAACTGCACCTTGTTGCGGTAGCGCAGGGGGACTCCGCCCCCAGCACCGGAGGCAGTTCCAGATGGACGCCGCCCACCCGCTCCAGGGCGTCCCGCACCCGCTGGCCCTTGGCCGCCAGCTCCTCCTCATAGGACATGTGGCGGTACTGGCACCCCCCCGCACCGCCCGCTGTAAGGGCAGTCCGGCTCCTGCCGGACGGGGAGGGGGAGATCAGGCGTGTCCCTTTGCCCCCGGCCACACCCTTGTTCACCTTGAGCAGCTGGACCTCCCAGTCCTCCCCCGGATGGTCCCGGGAATGAAGACCACCCGGCCGTCCAGACGGGCCACCCCCCATTCCCTCCGCGGTATAGCCCTCGATATGGAGGGGATGCACTGTGTTTTTTCTGACCTCGGCCATGGGATTCCCTCGCTTCAAAACCGTTTTTCTTATCATATCATGGCCGGATGGAGCCGTAAAGCCCATTTTGCCTCAGGACGGCAGAGAAACAGGAGCGCCGCCCTTTCGGGCGGCGCCCGCATAGGGCGCAGCGGCGGTCAGTCCCGAAGGGCCCTGATACACCCGCCAGGGAGACCTGGGAGATGGCGGCGATGCCCGCGCTGTCGTTCTCCAGATCCCCGGTGAACATGGCAATCAGGTAGCGGCGGCCGTCTGGCAGCTCAAAGATGCCCACGTCGTGCTGGATGCCCACCAGGTCGCCTGTCTTGTTGGCCACCAGGACCTGCCCCCTTCCGGGATGGCGGACTTGGAGCCGGAGTAGAGGCAACTGCCGGCAGAAGGGCGGGCAGCTTGTTGCGGCACTGCTGAGATGCCATGATATCGAAGATGGTCTGGGAGATCTCCGATTGACGAATTCGCCCCCGGGAGATAGCAGAAAGCAGACGCCCAGTCTCCCCGGCGCACATGTAGTTGTTCTTTCCCTGCTGGATGGCTTCAAAATCCATCATTTTCCGCATCAGGGTAATATTCTGATAGCCCATCTCCCGGCAGAAGCTGTTGAACTGCTCCATTCCGATCACATCCATGATCTCATTGGTGGCGATGTTGTCGCTGAGTACGATCATCAGCTTGGCCAGATCCCGCAGGGAAGGGGTGTAATCGGTGCCCAGCTCGCACAGGATGCCGGTCCCGCCCACCCGGTTGCGGGGGTCGATGGTGGGGGGGCGTCCAGGTCCACCAGCCCCTGCTGTGCGTCCTGCATGAGAAGGGCCAGCATAGGGGACCTTGATGACGCTGGCCGAGGGAAACACATGCCCGGGTTGATGGTGAAGATCTCGCCGGACTGGCAGTCCTCCACATAGAGGCCCACCGTCCCGGCCAGTCCGGGAGAGGATGCGATAGATTTCATTTTGAGGGATACGTTTCATGAGAATATGCCTCCTGTCCTATTTCCGAAAGCTAGTTACAGAATGAACGACGCCAGCACTGCGGAGGATCACTGGCCGGGTATAATGGCAAAGTACGAGAGCTTCATCATCGGCTTGATGTTGCTGGCATGGGCCAGTCCCATCTGTCCGATCATGTCCACGCCGGGATAGCAAATGAGGTGATCTGATGACCGATGAGGACGATCATGCCCCACAGCTCCATGGAAATGCCCAGGGTCGGGAGGAAGGGAGCTGAACAGGCTGTCGATCATCATGGCCTGGGCCACGGCGGCACCGTTGATGCCGAAGATGCCCACCAGCACAGTCAGCAGGGTGAAGCCCACCTTCCCGGTGGGGCCGATCAGAGGCTCCAGCAGCTGGAGAAGGGCATCAAAGGCACCGGACTGGGTGACAAAGTTCAGGAAGGGGTTAAAAATGAGGAACATGAAGAACAGCCACATCATTTTTCCGCAGCCCTCCATCATGCTGTCAAAGATGGTGCCAACGGGCATTCTGGCAACAGACCTGTGATGATCGCAGCCACGATCATCACCAGGATCACGAAGGATGCGCCGCCATTGGTGGCGATCCCATAGATCACCATCAGAGCCATAGTGACCGCAAAGGCGATGGTGGCGCGGCGGGTGGCCGGGTCCATCTGGAAGTTCTCCGCAGCGGCCTCCCCTGTCAGGGCCGAAGTTCTCCGTCCCCTGGGTCTCCTTCTGGACTTTGTTGGCGATGAGGAAGGTGCCCACCCACATGACGATGGATACGGGCAGTCCCTGCACACAGCAAAAGGCGGGGATAGGAGAGCCCGGTGATGCTCATCAGGGTCACCATAGGCGGGGAGAAGGGGGAGGAACAGTCCGGTCTGACCGGCGCCCTGGAAGATGACGGCCAGCGCGGAGGGAGTGATGCCCACCGCAGCTACCAGCGGGATCACGATGGGGCGATCACGGCGTTGGCACCTGCCAAAGTGCCCAGCAGGGTGACCAGCACCACGGAACAGACCATGCGTGGCGATCATAGCCCGCTTCTGGGTACGGACGCCGATCTTCCGCATCAGCACATTGACGATGGCGGCGGCTACGCCTGTCTTTCAGCACCATGCCCAGTCCTGAGCCCAGCATGATGATGAATCCCACCAGGGCCAGGAAGGAGCCCATGGACTGTAGATCACCGCGCCCAGGCTGTTCAGGGGCTGTTTCACCATGATTGCGCCCACAACAGCGCAGATGGACACGTTCACCAGAGGATGCATCCCTTTTTAAATGCCAGGACGATACAGCAGCAGCGGAAACAGACCGCAGATAGGGGGAAGGCTGAAGATCATGGCAGCCCTTTCTTGATTCACACAGTTGTTTTACCGGCACAGGCAGACAAGATATGCGGGGACAGGGATGGGGTCATCGTCTCACATTTTCATGGCAACATTTCAACATACACCTCCCCAAGCCTGCCTCTGCCTGGAGCGTTTCCCAGGCCTATTTCTAAAAACAAAGGGACCCCCTTGGCTGCCAGCAGGCAATCAAACAGGTCCCTTATTTATTTCGGCTGTTGAAGGAGACCTCCAACACCATAAATAAAGAAAGATTCAGTTGTACCTGCCCCCCTGGCAAATTCCTCAGGCGGGCAGCCACATCCCGTAGGATGACGGTGATAGCCGGCGGGAGTCGCCGAAGTAGCGGCTCTGGACCCGGGAGATCATCTCCTCCAGGTCCGTGTGGGAGGCTGAGACCAATGAGCAGGGACGCCAGAAAATCGCTGGTGATCTGGCAGACTGTGTCAAACTGGACATCATACACCAGGCCGCTGGAGGGGTCCACGATAAAAGAGCCGGCCAGGGCGCGGTGCACGCTGTGGATCGGGTTCTGGTTCGCCACCTTGGCCAGACCAACGACACAGATGGCCCCCGAAGGAAATCGGACATATACCCTCCAGCTCCTCTTTGGCCTCGCTGGGAAGCGGAACGGATCATATGCCTGAATTATAATAAAAAAGATCGCCTTGTCAACAGAAATTGTGCAAAAAAGCAAAATCCCGTTCCCGTTCTACTGTCGTTTTTACCAATCAGACAGAGCAAGAGAGCGCCGGCCCTACTTTCGGAGCGGCGGGGGGGGGCTGCGAGCCCTCATCTTGGAGTACGCATCCTCAGACAGACGATCAGCGCCCGCTGATCCGGGCCGAAATACTGCTGCTGGATGGACAGGATGATCTCGTCCAGCTCCTGGTAAAAGTTCCGCCCCACCAGGAGGGATGCGATGTAGTCACTGTTGATGCCCAGGGATGATGTTGCACTCTGCGTCCAGGATGCGTCCGCTGTCCCGGTCCAGGATCAGGACCAGGAGGGAGCAGCTCACTTTCCCGCCGAATTCAGCGCCGTGTTCAGC